>JACLAC010012867.1_pt1 | contig 46081 bp, 31 predicted proteins | sample 8027881 | NCBI WGS metagenome assembly JACLAC01 (sample SAMN15725517, study PRJNA655200) | protist metagenome | isolation source: fluorescence activated cell sorting (FACS) single amplified genomes of... | place: Spain: Blaines Bay Microbial Observatory, Mediterranean Sea | collected 2016-01-19 | reverse complement strand
AATTTCTGGAACGAAAGGATCTATAGTCTGCGATGATTTTACTGTTCCCACTAATGACAAGGCTCGATTTTGGCTTCATGATCCCAGTGGTCAGGCAGCCGTCCATAAAATTAAAGATTGCGTTCAAGAGATAAATATGATTGAGAATTTTTCTCAACAGGTCCACTTAATGAAAGAGAAATCCCTGCCTATCCGAACTGATTGGATCGATATAGCTGTTAATACTCAAAGAGTATGCCACGCTATTAATAAATCAGCTGAAGACTCAGCTATCGTCAACTTAGCGGATATTGTATAGATGTATTACCATGATTTTACTAAAAATAGGAAAGTTAAGGTCAACTTGAAGTAACGTAAATTTTTGACTTAGTTTTATCGTTTTTTGACCTGCAGCAAACAAGAACTATGGCGATTGACCAATTGCCCCTTCAGCCAGGGCAGCCCGCTCAACTAACAACACTTAATCTTACGTTTCGACCAATGACACTTAGTGATTTGTCGAGTGTCATGGTAATCGAGCGCCAGTCTTTTTCTACTCCTTGGAGTAAAAATACATTCCGACAATCTATAGATAAAAAACGTACGTATTCGCATTGTCTCGTAGCTGTATGTGAGGAAATCGTCATTGCTTATGCTCACTTCGTTCTAATCTCAGGTGATGTTCACATAACCAACTTAGCAGTGGCAAAGACTCACCGCCGATTGGGGGTGGGAAAGCATCTCCTAAAAGAACTATTACTTCAAGCAAGAGAAATGAAAGGGGAGTTGTGTTTTTTAGAAGTAAGAGTTAGCAACATTGCCGCTTACAGCCTATATCAGCAATTTGGTTTTCAAGTACATTCAATTCGAGAGAAATACTACACCGACAATGGCGAAGATGCATATCTATTATGGATCCCAGATCTTTCAGTTCTAAAACTATCCTAAACTAATTTGGAAGATTTTTACTCCCACTCAATTGTAGCTGGTGGCTTAGAACTGATATCGTAAACTACTCGGTTAATACCTCGAACCTCATTGATAATCCGATTGGAAATCCGACCCAAAAGGTCATGCGGAATCTTCGCCCAATCTGCTGTCATTCCATCCAAACTAGTGACAGCACGCAAAGCAATAGCGTTTTCGTAAGTACGCTCATCACCCATCACACCAACGGTCTGAACCGGCAAAAGAACGGATAAAGCTTGCCAAATTTCGTCGTATATACCACTTTTTCTAATTTCGTCAATAAAAATCCTATCAGCTTGTCTTACCATGCTCAATCTTTCAACCGTTATCTCACCGAGGATACGTACAGCCAAACCCGGCCCTGGGAATGGGTGACGCCCCAAGATAGACTCATCCAACCCAAGTTCCTGTCCTACAGCTCTTACTTCATCTTTAAACAATTCTCGTAATGGTTCTACGAGTTCAAAACTTAAATCTTTTGGTAACCCACCAACGTTATGGTGAGTTTTAATTGTGGCCGATGGTCCCTTGACAGATACGCTCTCGATAACATCTGGATAAAGCGTACCCTGGGCCAAAAAGTCGATCTTCCCAAGCGTGCCTAACTGATCCTGAAAAACTTCGATAAATTCTCTTCCAATAATCTTGCGCTTTTTTTCTGGATTTACGACACCTGCTAATTCTGTTAAAAAACGGTCCGCGGCGTCCACATAATGAACCTTGATACCCAGAGTACGGTAGATATCTAGTACTTGCTCAGACTCGCTGTCACGTAGAAGTCCATTATTGACAAAAACACAGAGTAATTGTTGGCCAACGGCTTGCTTAACAAGAGAAGCTAAAACTGTTGAATCCACGCCACCACTTACAGCACAAAGTACCCGGCCACCATTTATTTGTTTTTGAATCTTTTCTGTAGTTTCCTCGATAAAAGAACGCATTGTCCAATCACCCGAGCACATACAAATCTGACGTACAAAATTAGAAAGAATGAGATTATGGTCATCAGTATGAAAAACTTCTGGGTGAAATTGTAGCCCGTAGAAATTTTTGTCCAAATCGGCCATAGCCGCAACTGGCGAATTATCAGTTTGTGCAATGGCCTGGAAGCCGTCAGGCATTTTTTCTATGCGATCTCCATGACTCATCCAAACATTAAACTGATTCGATAACCCCTGAAATAAGGTTACATTTTCTTTTGTTAAGTTAATTCGGGCTAAACCAAATTCGCGAGATTTGGCTGGATGAACATTACCTGAAGCTGACAATTGAGCCAAAACCTGCATCCCGTAGCAAATTCCCAGAATTGGTATTCCTAAGTCAAAAATGTTCGGTTCTGGTAACGGAGCAGTTTGTGTGTATACACTCGAAGGACCACCGGATAGAACTATACCTTGAGGTTGTTTGGCCTGAATATCAGCTAAAGACATATGATAAGGATGAATTTCGCAATAAACGCTTTGTTCTCTTATCCGCCGAGCAATGAGTTGAGTATACTGTGAGCCGAAATCCAGAATCAAAATAGTTTGTCTTTGCAAGATCTCCATCTCCTTAGTCCCCGATAACCTTTTATAAAGAAGGAGACAGTATACAAATAAGTGGGTGCAACGTCAAGGTCCGTCTGAATTCCACCTTCACTAAGATATATCTTGTGTCTTGGAAGCAAAAAATACTAATTATCAAATACCAAATTTAAAAGTTGTCATTACTCAATCCTAAGTTCTACAATTTTTACTTAGTTTTGGGCCCACGGTGAGATCCATAAATAGACATTTCTGTCTACATTATCCTGATCCGAAACTCAACATAGATTTAACAATGAAAAGTACTACGAGTACAAAATGGCTTCGCCGCCTTTAACAGTTAATTATTGATGAATAAATTAGTTAGGCTTATAATATGGAAGAGACCAGCAGGTAATTGAAGCTAATTAGATGGCAAAAATAATAAAAGGAGAATAAATTTTGCAATCAGAATTACTAATATTAGCTCATCGGGGTGGGATGTCCAGAGCTCCAGAAAATACAATATTATCATTCGAGCAAGCTTTAACAGATGGAGCGGATGCTTTTGAATGCGATGTCTGTTTAACTCAAGATAAAGAACCTGTCATGATTCATGTAGATGTGAAAAAGAATAGTATTCAAGAGGCAACAGGTGCTCTAGTTCCTGTATCTGATCTACCTTGGTCCGAAGTTAAAAAACTTAAGATGGTTAACACGAATGAACCAGTTCCCCACTTGGATCAAGTTTTAGATTTTGTTAAGAGTACCAGCCTATACTGCTGGCTAGAACCAAAAACTCTTTCAATAGAAATAATTGATATTGTAGTCGACAAAATCCAGAGATTTGGCCTCGTCGATCTAGTAGGAATTTTGACTTTCTACTCTCGTAGAGACCTTTTAACTCATACAAAATTTTTAAACCCACGCATCAAAACTAGCGTTTTACTAATTAACCCATTGTCTAATTTTTTGCGTCAGGTATCTTACATTGGTGCAGATCATGTAGTTTTTGGATGGAATGGACCTAACCAGTTTCAGTTTCATAACGCTGTGTTTCAATCTTTTACGCAAAAAGTTCAAAAATTGAGAGCTAGTGAGGTGCAAGTAGAAGGTGGTTATGTACGAACGAAAAATGATGCTCAATGGCTACTCCGGCACGGGGTCGGCGGTCTATGGGCTGATGATGTACCAAAAATCAGATCTTACGCAGAATCCTACTTTATTTAACCGATGCGTGTGACTTTTATCGAAAAAATCATATGGCACTCTTCATCTTCCCTGTAATCGCTAGTAAGGCTTGACTTGAGTGGGATTTCTCTTGTCATTGGGTCAAAATTCCCAACAACCATATTTTATTGCTGTCAGAGTAATAATATTGATCAAACAATGTGTTATTTGCTAGGACTAAGTAAACCAATTGTTTTTTGCTGTTATTGATAATCTGATGTGGATTGCTAGGGGGAAAGATAAAGCAGCCTCTAGACTCAATTGTCTCACACCCTTCTTGGATTCTGACTTTTCCAAGTTCGTCTAAAATAAAATATAGCTCTCATCAAATTGCATGTTGGTGATAGAGAAGATTCTTTTTACCAACAGGTAGAACAACATGCTTAATTTCAGAGGATCGTTGCCAATTTATGAGTCTTTCTGAAAAAGATAACGTGAAATTTCTTGCCTTTGTAACTGATAGGTGTCTTTAGATGATGAAAAGGTGTTCAATTTTACTTTTGATAAATTAGCTTATTAACATAATTAAGAGTTACTCAATCTGTGTTTTTTTCTACTGCTTCTCGAACTAATTCACTCAATTTCAACTGATTCTATGTTCTTTTTGATACTAACATTAGACAATGACTCGCTTTTCTTTTCCGATCCTTGGTTAACTGTAGACTTAGTGGCTTGTAATTCAGTTTTTAGTTCTTCGATTTGATTTTTTAGCATTGAGATAGTTTCACTGTCAGGTGAGGTGTTTTGGTTGTCTTCGTTGGGTTGCTCATGATCTTCGATCACAATTTCTGTATACTCAGCTTGATTAGAATCTGCTCCACCTGAATTTCTTAGACGGACCTCAGCCTTTTTAATTTCTTCTGAAGCTCGGTGGAGTTCTTCCGCGACTTTGTCTTTGATAACTTGTGGGATATTATCACGAACTTTTCTACCCAAATCGCGAAAAATATCTTGAAAATCGTTGTCGACACCTTCGAATAGATTCCCAAAATTACCAAATCGTCCCTGTTCGCTATTATCCTCATTAAAATCGCTATCTTCGTAATTAGGCTCCACACTCAATAGGGCCAATAATTGTGTACAAGCGACAGATATTTCACTGAAGTTAGCATCTACATCTAAGGGATCAATTAATCCATCAACTATTTGATTTCTAACAGCTAATAAGATCCTATTGAATAACTGTATACAACGTTCCTCACCGCTATTTTGTTCTGTAGAAGTACTCGCTTGGAGTGCAAAATCTTTGGTTGTTTCCAGAACACTCTTATATTGATTGAGTTGATTAAGGCTTTCTTGTTTTGTCATACTAATATCCTTTTTGCATCAGTAATTGTTTGAGTTGAGTTTTTGCTTCACGGAGTCGCCACTTGATTGTGGTCAATGGCAAATTCAAAAAGGTTGCTATCTTTGATTGAGACATTTGTCCCCAATAATACAACCGGACTACGATTTGGTATTTGGGCTTCAAACTTTCAATAGCTTCTAATATAGATTGTTCAGACTCCATCTTGTCTAATACATTAGCAGGATCAGCGGCTAAATATTCTGATAGAATTACCCAATCTATAATCGATCGGGCCTTTTTTTGCTTTCTATGATACTGTAAGGCACAGTTCCGGGTAATAGAATGAAGCCAGCTACCAAATTTTGATGGTTCCACTAAGTTTGGTAGAGCATGAAATGCTCGGACCAATGCCTCTTGAACTACATCTTCACTTTCCTCAATTGGTACGATTCTGCTAGCGATAATCAGCAAAGCTGATCGATATCGTAAAGCTAATTGATCAAAAGCTCGCAAATCACCAAGTATTGCAGCCAAAATTAGGTCTTGTTCACTGAGTTCGTCCATTTTGAAATTAGGTCTATTCTTGATTCACCAATATAGTAATTTACCAATATAATAGATGTCTCTGTTTATGAAAAGATAGAAAAAAGTCTAGGATTTGTCTTTCTATCTCCAGAGATAGACAATAAAACGAAAAACTCTGGTTCTAGTTTTTCGTAAATGATATCATTCTCCCAGTTCGTATGGGTAGTGGATGAGTTTTTATTTCCAGAATGGATTTATGTACTGCGAGAATCTACGAGTAAAAGAGATTCAAGAACAAGTTCCGGAGAGTCCTTTCTACTTGTATAGTTTACGTCAAATCCAAAAAAACTACCAAGACTATGTATCCGCACTTAAAGGTTTACAATCGATTATCGGTTACGCAGTTAAAGCCAACAACAACCTACACATATTAAAACATCTACAGAATATGGGATGCGGTGCAGTTCTTGTTAGTGGTAATGAACTTAGGTTAGCTTTAGTGGCTGGTTTCGATCCACGTCAGATGATTTTCAATGGTAACGGAAAAACTTTACCCGAACTGATTCTGGCTGTGAAGCATCAGGTGATGGTTAATATTGATAGTGAATTTGATCTATTGCATATCCAAAAAGCCGCAGAAATCTCTGACACGCCTGTTAAAGTACTAATTCGTATTAATCCTGATGTGGACCCGAAAGTCCACCCTTACGTTTCAACTGGTATTAAAAATTCTAAATTTGGTATTCAAAATGAACGGCTAGATTGGTTCTTGGAAAAAATCAAGCAGAACAATCGCCTCAACTTAGTGGGAATACACTGCCATCTTGGTTCCACAATTGAAACAGTCGCTGTTTTTCGAGATGCGACCACTTTAATGTTAGATTTTGTTCAACAGATTCAAGAGCAAGGTTTTGACCTTTGTTATTTAAATATAGGTGGTGGTTTAGGAATCGACTATAAAAAGAATAATCCTCGTCTACCAACGCCAGTAGATTTAGTCGATTCAATTAGAGAACTATTACCACCAGAATTAATCCTAATTATTGAACCAGGTCGATCTATTGTAGGAAATACAGGCATATTGGTTAACCGAGTTACTGGTGTTAAAAGCAACGGCAACAAAAATTTCATTGTTATTGACGGAAGTATGTCAGAGCTGATCCGGCCAAGTCTTTACCAAGCATACCAACATATTGATTTGATCGAACCCGTTCTATCAAATGTTGAAACATTCGATGTGGTGGGTCCTGTTTGCGAATCAGCAGATTTCCTAGGTACGAACCGTCAGTTACCACGTCCACCCGAAGAGAGTGGTCTTGCCATTCATGACGCTGGTGCTTATTGTCACACAATGAGTTCTAACTATAATTTAAAAATGATACCTGCAGAGTATCTAGTAGACGGAAGCCAGTTGCGGAAGATCAGACACCGGCAAGAATTTGATGATTACCTGAGGCAATTTGAAATTTAGTGGTAAACACCAACGATAAATTTGAAGCAACTAAGATTCTCGCAGGAAAAAAGATTTTTCAAACGATGGCACTTCAGCGCACCAGTAAAGTGTTTGGTATTACGGATACTCCTTGGGCAGCTGCTGCATTTGAGATTAACCGATTAGTCGTCCAAATGGAAACAAAGCTTAGATCTTGGGATGCTTTAGAGATAAATAAGGCAGGAAAAACAAGGTTAATACGAGATAATGTAGTTATCTATGAATTACAAATCCGCATTTCCCCGCAAAATACAGGATTGACATCTGACAGCTTTTACTATTGCTCTACATGCAAAGATCATATCTTCCGATGCAGCTGTCTTGTCAATCAACGACAGTCGGTTAAGCCAAGATCAATTTTAGATCAACAACCGATCCTACATTGTCCCCAATGCCAAGGAAAAATTCAGGGCTTAGGCGGTAATCTATATTTCTGCTTAGACTGTAAATGGGAAAGTGATACGTTTGATCAATTATAGACGTTTACAGTCTAATTACCTCGTTTATTGATTTTACATTAGCCTTGCTTGCTGTTGTAATTGACGGCTTACCTCTGGATTCCGAATCCTGTCGACATCTGCTGTAGGTCGGCTCGTATCAAACAACCAGACTCGTTCAGCTAAAGATCGCCATGATTTGCGTTCAGCATATCCTACACCTTTCAGATATCCCTGTAAATATTCTTGTAATGATTGATAAACTTGGTCAGTTTCTTCTGTTCTCGAATCTAACAGCTGTGCCATAGCATTTAACAGAGCTCTTTTCATCTGAGTAGATTGGTTAGCTGTATTTATACCTTCGGATGTTTCTTGACCCGACAGTAGATATTCGAATACAAAAAGAAAGGTTGATTGGGAAGGGAATGTGGCTGCAGGTAGACCCAAAGACGATACAATTTGACCTGTTTTTGATTGGGGAATTAGCTCAGCTAAAGGACGAAGTAAGAGCCAAACGGAGACTAACCAAATGGACTTTGGCCGAAGCTGCTGAAAAAATGTTGATTCTCGTAATACATTACGCAATTCATTTTGACCTGGAGCCAATTTCAAAGCCAATTTAACAAACGAGAGTTGGATCTTTTCAGCATCTGAGATGAATCGACTTCCACTACAAGAAATCATTTCAAGAACCATGTGGAAAATACGTACATAATCATCTGAATCAATCTTATATTTTTCCAATATATTTGACCAATCCTGACTGAAGTCAATGCTTACAGGCAATGATTGAACTAACGTCGCGCGTAGCTCTTTTGTTATCAATGGCCAAAAAGAAACTAAAAGCCCGAACCCACTAGTGGCACTAGATGATTCAGCCAAAAGTTCGATTATTCGCTCGATACAAACTTTTTGGAATGAAATCTCTTGGGACTGGTCATGGTTGACTGTAGCTTCCTTATTTTGATTTGTCTTACCGAGTGAAGTAAAAGCAAAATCAAAAATAATATGAAGGGTTGAACTGTTGAGCTCTGTTTTATGAATAAGTTGAGCTAATTGGTTGTAAAGTATACGACGACCAGAATCAGTTGCATGATAACGTAACCATTGTAATAAATTCGATACTTCCAAGGCGTGTTCTGGCTCTAACAAACGAGGTACGAGTCTCTCAAACACAATTTTCTGTATTGGAAACTGCAGTGGCTCATCAGTACGCCTATTAGTGCTAGCTAGATGAATGACAGTATTAACCAATAATTTTAGTTGTTGATAGGATGAAGCTGATCGGATAGCCATGGAAAAGAAACTAGTAATCCGATCTTGCGTGTCCAGATTTGACCTTGTTTCCTGGTTTAGCAAAACAACCAAATCTAGTAATTTCTGATCGACAACCGTTAGTTGAAGCAGAACTTGTGTTACTGATTCTAATAGAACTGGCGTTTTTAGTTCATCTCGTTCGAGAACTAAGGCTGCCAAATCTAAAACCTCCTGACGCTGGCTAACTGGTTGATTTACTAAAACTAAATCTAAATGCTTAGACACTTGCTTTTGAATGGTTTCTATCTCACCCCAAGCAGGCATTTGGTCGGCGCTCAGTTGACTTTGTATATTATTAAACCATTCAGTCATAAATAAAACGTTTTATAATAACTAATTTACCAATTTGAGGAAACGGAATTTAGCTCAGAATAGGTGTGATGATTTTACCATAAACATCGGTCAACCGGATATCACGCCCGCTAAATCGGTAAGTTTGACGGGTGTGGTCGATACCAAGTAGATGTAATATGGTGGCATGAAGATCATGGATTGTAACAATGTCTTTTATAGCACGATAGCCGTATTCATCAGTTTTCCCATGAATTGTTCCACCTTTGATTCCTCCCCCAGCTAACCAAATTGAAAAGCCAAACGGGTTATGATCTCTGCCGTCCCGGCCCTGTGAAAAAGGCGTTCTCCCAAACTCACCAGCCCATATAACTAGTGTTTCGTCTAGTAAACCTCGAGACTTTAAATCTTTAAGTAAAGCTGAAATAGGTTGATCAATGGCAAGTGCATTTCTTTTATGTCCCAGTTCGAGACCTCCGTGCTGATCCCAGCGATCGGCAGCAACTTTTGGACATGTCAATTCAACAAATCTAACACCACGTTCAACTAGGCGACGGGCTAACAAACATTGTCGCGCATAGACCTTAGTAGGTTTGAATGAAGAGTTAAAACCATATAAATCTTGAATCTTTTCACTTTCTCCTGAAAAGTCAACTAATTCTGGAACTGTCGATTGCATTCTGTATGCTAATTCGTAGTTAGCTATTGCTGATTCGACTTCGCCACAATTACCGATCCGGCTTAACAGTCGTCGGTCGAGTGTATTAATGAGCTTGAGCTTATTTGTTTTTTGATGATCATTACTTCCTTCACTAGTAATATTGGCAATAGGTCGAGGCCCTGATTGAAATAGTGAGCCTTGGTAATGTGCAGGTAGAAAGCCATTACTAAAACAATCGAGCCCACCTGATGGAATCAAGCCACCATTCAAAACTACGAAGCCTGGTAGGTTTTGATTTTCGCTACCCAAACCATAGTTTACCCAAGCGCCCATACTAGGTCGGCCTTGTAAACCATGGCCTGTGTGAAGATAATAATTAGCATTGGTATGTTCAGAAAACTCAGATACCATTGATCGAATGACAGCTAAATCATCGACACAAGTTGCAATATAAGGGAATAGTTCACTGACGGGTATACCACTTTGTCCATATTGTTGAAATGCCCAAGGACTTTTCATGATTCCACCATCTTGATTAAACTGCGTAGGTTCAGTTTCTATTTTCATTGGCTGGCCATTTTCCTTTTCCAGAAGAGGTTTAGGATCCCAAGAGTCAACTTGGGAAACTCCACCATCCATATACAGAAAAATGACATTTTTGGCTTTTGGCTGAAAATGAGGTTGATTGGTAGAAGAAAAGTTAATATTTTCAACCTTACCACCAAAACTCTTCGAGGCTGCTAAACCAATTAAAGCTATGGAACCAAATCCATTAGAACATAGGCTTAACATCTGTCGGCGTTTTAATCGAGTAAGATTTTCGATTGGCATACTCTGATGTTCTGGTAACTTTGTCATCAAATTTCAAAAAGCAAGTATAAAAAAATAGGCGAGAAGTCCCAAGTGAGACTCTCGCCTATTGTGAAAGATTTTATGATGAACTTACTCAGAGTCCCCCCAAGCTACGCCTCTAGGAACCCAAAGGCTCTGGCCAGACACGATCCGATTTGGATCAAAATCATAGTCGTCCTGGTTTGCTTCGACCAACCGTGGCCACTTGCTACTATCCCCGTAAACTTGTGGTTTAGCTGCAATAGCTGGCAATGTGTCCCCTGACTGAACAGTGTATTGACTGACCAACTCAACACCCTCAATTGAAAAACTGAACTGATAAGACTCTTGGAGGGTATTACCAGCAAGATCTTTGACGCTAGCTACCGTAACTTTATAGCTTTTGAGTGCTTGAGCTGCATCCGAAGATCCCTCAGCAGTTAATGGAGACGAAAAAGCAAAAGTGAGCGTGTCCCCACTACCAGAGGCTTCTCCTGGAACTTCACGTGTATTATTCGCAGCGTCGGTTTCAATTACAGAAACTGTTCCAGTGTTGGTATCAACCGGCTCTGAAAAACGGATGGAAATACTGGAAAGTACACGTTGAGCATCGGTAAATTCAGAAAAGGTTTCAGCGTCACGTGGCTCAGTAGAAACTACTCTTGGCGGAGTCGCGTCAGTAAACTTGAACGACCCCACGGAGACAACCTCCTCTTCTTTCCTATTGTTGAAAATAGACACCGCGGCAGACCTACCAGCTTGTCCTACTGGCGTTCGGAATGTTAAAGACGTCGCGTCAGTCACCGTGGCCGGAACGTTTTTTCCATCAAACTTAACGGTAACGCCATTTTTCAAATCAAATTTGTCGCCTGTTATTCTCACAGAGGTCCCGCCAGTTTCTGGTCCCTCGGCTGGTGTCATGCCGCTTGGTATTGGTGGTGGATTACATCCAGCACAGCCAGCCATCCAGATAACGATCAACATTAGCAGGACACCTGCTACGATGTTTCTAAAATTGTTCATAAAAACTTAATCTCCTAAAATAACTTCGTCAGCGTCGATTACTAAGATTGCAGATTGCGAATGCCAGTGCCAAGGTTTGAAGAACGACATTAAACACAGAGACGAACGTAGTTCGCAAGTATACTTGTTGGTCATTTTTTTGTCAATACTTTTCTAGTAGATTTTGCAGGCTAAATCCTTATAATACCTCGGATTAATTTCATGCATTCAACGAAGAATTGCCAATTTGCCAATCTGGCTGACATATGAATTTGCACTAGCTTTAGTGGCCGAATGAGCGGTAATTTTATAGAAATAGGTTCCATTAGCCAGAGGATGGCCAAGAATATCACGAACATCCCAAAAAGCTTCATTATAACCTCTCTGAGATGATACGTTTTCTAATGTTTGAATCAATCGACCAGATATTGTATAAATTTTGATGGTTACTTGATCTGCTGCTTGAGCTAAATTGTACGTGAAAACGGTATTGTTGAGAATGGGATTGGGCACATTAACATAATCAGTAATTTTGATCATTTCATTGAGTTCAAAAGATAGTGCCTTCATATCAGAAATATTTTCACTAGTATCATTCGCTTGTACTCGAATATGGTAAATACCGTTGTTCAAGTCTGGAGCAAAACGTAAAATCGTTCTAGTTTTTTCAACCGGATAAATTTGATAATTGTCTGACGATATAGACTCTAAAGGTTTATGGCTTCGTCCCAAAAACAATTCGATTGTTTCGTCTGCTACTTGATAATCATCTTTAATATGGATTTCAAATTTTGGCTGAATATTCAACTCGACTTGATCAACCAATGGCTCTTTATTAATCAGTACAATAATCTCTGGTGGCTGTAGATCCGGATTCTTCTCAACCTGGTACACAAACTCATAAAACGGGCCGTCCCCTAGTCGATAACCGTTGTAATCTTCGGCTGTTATCCGAAAAATATAGTAACCTGGAAATAGAACAGGCTTGTAGCGGATCGGAACCGTGCGAAATGTATCAGTCTTAGGAATTTCTAGATTTTTTACAGGCTGAAACTCAGCGCCGTCGCGACTAAATGACATACGAAATTTTTCCATATTGATACCACTAGAATCTTCCAACAACATGGAAATTTCTGGCCTAGGTGGAATAGTACTCTTGGGAGTTACAACTTCTCCATCAACCCAAATTTGAAACTTAGGTGGAAACCAATCTTGACTGTATAGCATCGTTACCGTATCGAAAGTAAAATCTTCAGGCTGTACCGTTGCTCTAACAACCCCAACTTCTGTTGTACTAAATTTAATAGTATCACCAAATCCAAATGGCTGTTCGCCAGCCATAACTAAAATGTCAACACCAATTCCTTTCAAGCTCAACGGCTGGTTCGTGATCCCTGTGACCAACATACCAAAGGAATAACGGAGCGGATTATTGAAGCTATCCCGAATCTCGTATACATTATCGTCGTGAAAAAAAAGAATCCAGTCTCCGGTACGGAACTTTTCTGGATAATCTTTGCTAGCTGATGCGTAAGCTGTCCCTGTACCCAAATTTTGGCTTCGTGTATGATCAACAAGAATTTCATTATTCGTACCAAGTTTTGTGCTAAAAACGAGGGCATCTCCGTACTCAAATGGTATTTCTGGTTCAGGTATAGTCAACTGAAGGCCGATCACTTCATCCTGGAATGTATTTCCTACTCTCCCTATTTTTCCTAATTTTTCAATATTATCCGTACCTTTCGGTTTCAACATCACTTCATATTGAAAGGAATTCAGAAAAAAGATTACCCATTTTGCTACTGGTGTCATATGAGAATCTATTCGGATCTGGTGTCGGCGTAATGGTCCTGTACTGGTGTTTTCTAATTGGGTCGGTGTGACGAACTGTTCCAAAGCCAGAATACTATTTTGCTTGAGGCTAACTTCTTTATTTTTAGGATCCTGCTCATTCTCTTGAGGCAGATTGAGTGGTTTCTGGCTGGGGTCGTAATTAGGATTATAATCGATACCTGAATTAAGCCGTTCCCACAGTTTGAAATCTGATCTCCATTTATAAAAAGAAAGCCACTGGACCTCTCGTTTGAGAGCCTTTTGAAAACCTTCCATGCCCGGTACTAGTGTGTACTTTTTTTGGATGTTCTGTTCCATTTGGTCAATATCAAACCGTAGTTTTAATTCAATCGGTTTAACTAATTTTGCTTCTTGAGCATTAATTTGTAGTTTATAAGCTATAGGCCCATCAAATTTTCGTAGTGCTCTCAAAGTTGCAATCCGAGGTAGAGGAGCTTCCAGCAGTTCGGTCTGGAAGGTACTTTTGCCCTTCAGGTTTTTGATTGAGATTGGAATACTTTGTTGGCTTACAATCGAATTCACCGGAAAATTTATATCCAAAATATGATCTAAGCTTAAGGCTAAAAGCGATTCATTCGGTTTGAGTTGATATTCATTTACAATAAAAATACTATATCCAACATTATCAAATGAGCGTGGCTCGTCTAACTTCCCATACACAGAGTCAAAATGATCATCATCCGCCCCTTCGGGGTCAACTAAAGCATAAATCTTATGGCTACCAGTGGACAATGGCTGATCAAGCGTCAACTGAACTGTATAAGACTGACGAATATCTCCTTTTGTCTTAGGTTGGTGATTATTCCATTGTTCTGGATTAATAGTAACGAAACCAAATATATTGGCATCAGGATCAATTTCAAAATCACTGTTTTTATCTAAATCATCCTCACTAAACCAAACCTCAACAGGAACTGTGACGGGCTGACCACCAATATTCTCAATATCGGCACTCAGTAAGTAGGTATTCTTAGTTTTTGAAAATTCGTAACGGATAGGGGGACCAAGACCAGACGTTGAGGCAATTGCGAGATTAGCGCCTTCTGGAACTTCAGCTCTTTGCGTTTCACTTTTGACCTCTTGGTTAGTTACATCAACAACTTTGATTTCATATCGAACCGTTTTACCCGATTTGGGCAAAGGAATTGGTTTTTCTAACTTAAACCAAGCACCATTTGTGATAACTGGTTTTCTATATTCAGGAGCTAATATCATTTTATACGAATGATCAACAAAATTCTGAGTATCCATCCACAAGGCCTCAACAGACTTAATTCCACCTTGACCTTGATTATCAGCAACTTGAACAAAAATTTCTAATGTTCTCGAATCTTGGTCATCCATCACGGGTTCAATCGCTACGATGATCGGCTGGTAAGTCCAAAATTTTGCTCCGCCAATGGCAGCTCTCTTGTTATCACTAGCAAAAAAACGAACTGCGCCGGCCCCGGTTGCGACACCACGAGGTACTGGAATTTGAATTTCCCCGAACTCTCCCTGCCATACTCGGATTTGCTTTCGTTGACGAACCAGCTCAACTTCGGAGTCTTTTTTCTTAGGAAAGACTACAGTTGCCATCATTGTTTCTGTATTGAAGTCGATGGCTTTTTGGAAAAATAGCTGACCAGTATCTTGACGAAAAATATTTCTACCGATGACATTATTCTTCACAATAATTTTTTGGTTAGGATCCAAGGCTATCGAATTAAGATTAACCTGAATCTTCAGATCAGGAAGAGCTAACTTAGTAGCAGGGTCACCAAATAGAATATACTGTTCCGCACCCGGAATATAATGCAGCGCAGCTTCACTTATAAATCGGGTTTTTGCATGACCAACAATGGCTCCAATAATAGATGGTTTAACACTAAACATTGCTGTGAATAAATCTTCATCAAATAGAGCATTTCCATAGCCGTACGTTAAGCGGCTAGCAGCCAGTGAGGCAATCGCTCCATGTTGATTATTAACGAAAGCTTCACTTAAACTTTGTTCTCCATATTGAAGTGGTTTATCAAATTGGCCGTTAAGGCATGTAGTCGTGATCATAAAGGGCAAGTACTCATTAGACATTAACTGGGCATCTTGTAGACGAAAAATTGACTCATCAGCCCACTGTTGTGTGCCACCGTGCCCCGAATATTCAGCGATTAAAACCCCTTGATCTAAGGTTCTTTTTATCTCCTGATTGGTATTGAGTGGACTTACAATTTCCCTTAGGTATATTTTTTCTACATCGTAATCAATGGGGATAAAGTTATTAATTATATTCTCACGACTTAGTTCAAAGATATCATCTTGGCCAGGATTATCAATTTCGTTATCAGCAACTTGCATAATACGTGCTTGCCAACGACCAATTTTGGGATTTTGCTCATAATCAATGATTTTGTCAACAACCGTCTTTAATTCATGTTGCCTCTGGATAGCTAATCTACCTATAAACATATCCGGTATAGAATCATCACCACTTATATTGACGAATCGCTGGTCCATTGCTGTTTCACCACTCTCAGGCGACCAACCATGGAAAGTTGGCAGAAAATTAGGGTACAGGTCATAATCGGTACCGAATTCTTCTCGATAACGAGCAACCATTGATCGTTTGTAGTCGTAATGCGCATCACCAACTAATAAGACATATGTAGGTGCAGGTTTTTGCCAATTGGTGTAGGTATAACGTAGAAATTTCTGAATAGCATGTGGGTTAAAAATACCACCAGCGAATAGATCGTAGACCTCATCTACATCAACGACCTTGACGCTTAGTCCCTGTGATCGACGAAATTCGACTAGTGGTTGAATTCCTTCAATGAAATTTTCGTGACTAATAACGATATAATCAGCTTGATTGGCTGGCCTTCGTAAATCCGAAGGTTTTGCTGGTATTAACTTGGGAATGTAGTAATATGCAGATCTAGAAAGAGCAGCATACTCGGTGCGTTGGATAATCTGGTCTTGAAAGACCAAGTTAAAATTAGATTTTTCGGTGCCAACTTTTGCTCCGACCAATCGAGCCTCAATTCCTCCGTTGACTATTCGATATAAATCAACTGGCTGCTTACTAAAATCAGTCAAAGTATATTGAACTGCAGTGTTTCGGGGAATGGGATCTACCTCAGAATTGAACAAAATTACATCACCAATAGCTCTGAAGGTTCGCCAATAATCAAACTCAAACCAGTCAAGATAAAAGTCAGCTTTACTTATAGAGGTACCATTGTTGTCTTCACTAATGATATTAAAAAAATTATCATGATCGTCAAAAATCATCTGTCGTTGTAGAAATTGTCGAGTAATTAACGGGGCACCTTGTTTACGCCATTCAACTACTGGTAATAATTGGTGGCCATTTAGAATGATTCGGGCTCGATGTGTAGCATTTCGCTTAACTGTTCGCCCCTGTAACTTTACACGCAATTCGGCCTGCCTATCGGTACTCAGGCGAGGAACTGTTCCAAGGAAATTAACCCGAAAATCTTTTTGGCGAATGGCTTTGACTGACGATCCTGTCAGTGTAGTCCAGAAATAATGGTCTACCAACTCTGAGCGGACTTGAGTCAATGGGTCGTAGAACCGGTCTTTTTCCATGTGAATTGTAGTTTTGAATGATCGTGCTGAAACAATACCATCTACTTTGGGAAAAACATTTACATCTCTGACTTGTGTAGTTGAAGTCGGTAAACCAAGCTCATTCTGCCCCCAACTCAACCAATATATATTTTCATCAGTAAATTTATTATTTTCTAGTTTTTGACCATAGAAAACGATAAAGTCTGCTTCGTCGAAGTAACCATTTTTGTCAAAATCAAAGATATAAATACCAATAGCACGTGCACTATTACTCATTCGAAGAGTTTTGAGGTCGACCTCGTTTAAGTCTATATCAGCAGATTTGAAATCTTCAGATACAATCCGATATATTCCAGTTTGATAGATTGGTATTTTGAATCGTTGGTTATCACTAGTTGAAGCATGAGGAGCAGAGGAAATTGGCACAGTCGGTTTTCGCCATTTTCGGGCCTGTTCATAGTTCAGCAAAGTTGATTGTAAGTAATCCTCAATGTATGGAGAGACTGATATCGGATCATCCGAAAGGTAATGAGATCTTGGTAAATCAACCCGAAAAGTCGCTGACTGAACTCGGGGGTCAACGGAAATCCGGCCAATCCTTTGGGATTGCATGAAACCAATTGGTGAAATACCAACAATTTGAACTGAATCCAACTGATCGGTGGATTCAAAGGCAGAAGAAGCGATCAAAGATACTCTAGGACTACCGGTCGATGGTATTCCGATCAGGGCTACCAAGTGTCCGTGCGGGTCCTGATTAGTAAAATATGGCGCTCTTAATGACGGAGAGGCCTGAAAGGCAATAACCAGCCGGTTACGGTCCGATTGTAATAATTGAAAGTTAGGAGCTTGGGATAAAACATCCGACACCTCTACACCTAAACAGGCCAGCACTAATAGTAAACACGGCAACTTGAACTCAACCTGACGAATGAACCAACTAAATGTAGGTCGCAAGGAACAGCAAATTCTGATTAACGAAAATCTATTGATACATCTTATGTAGATCAATCCAACAATTGGTACAGACCTCTGACTTGACTCTTTGGTACATTACCAGTTGGTACCTCCAGAACTTTATAGCTTTTTAGGCCATGATTCTGCCGATCACCAAAATCTATGGTAATCATATCACCAACGGCAATATTTTTGGAAGCCTTAGCTAATCGATTATTTACCATGACCTTTCCACGAACACAAATTTCGTTAGCTACCGGTCGACGTTTGATAATCCGGCTAGATTGGAGGAATTTGTCCAGACGCATATCAGCAATTTTTTTATTCTTTTCGGAGAGCGAGATCTAACACTTGGGTCATATTTCCAACCTGATGGAATTCCAGTTTGGACCGAACATCCTCCGGGATTTCTGGTAGATCTTTGCTGTTCTCTTCTGGAATAATGACATGATGGATTTGGTTCCGATGAGCAGCTAAGATTTTTTCTTTTAGTCCCCCAATAGGTAAAACGCGACCTCTAAGGGTAATTTCACCAGTCATTGCAACATCTTTTCTTACATGTTGGCCAGTCATAGCCGACACCATCGCGGTAGCAATCGTAATTCCAGCGGAAGGTCCTTCCTTAGGCACAGCACCCTCCGGTACGTGAATATGAAAATCTTGCTGGCTGAAAGTGAAATCAACAGGTAACTCCAGTTTTTCGGACTGTGACCGAATATAAGCCAGAGCTGTCTGCGCAGACTCCTTCATTACATCTCCAAGCTGACCAGTCAATGTTAACTCGCCTTCCCCTCTCATTGTAGTTGCTTCGATAGCAACAATATCGCCACCTACTTGGGTATACACCATCCCCGTAGCCACACCAACTTCATCTTGTTCTTCCGGTTGACGCTGCTTGAATTGATGTGGTCCTAGAAAGTCGCTTATATTATCTGCATTAATCTTAACATTACGGTGTTTTTTCCCATTTTTAGCAACCTGTCTAGCAATTTTTCGACAGCACTTAGAAATCTGTCGCTCCAGTCCCCTGACACCAGCTTCTTTGGTATAATGGTTTATAATTGATCCAACTGATGTATCGTCGATATTGACCAGTTTGGCGTTGAGACCATTCGATTTAATCTGTTTAGGAATCAAAAATTGCTGTGCGATTTTCAACTTTTCGAACTCAGTATAACCGGGTAAGTCTATAACCTCCATTCTGTCTAAGAGAGGAATGGGAATTGATGATTTGGAATTGGCTGTCATAATGAACATTACTTCTGACAAGTCAAAATCAATATCCAGATAATGGTCGCGAAAAGTATCATTTTGTTCAGGGTCTAATACTTCTAGCAATGCTGAAGCGGGATCGCCACGAAAATCAGAGCTCATTTTGTCTACTTCATCCAACAAGAATAGTGGATTTTTCGATTTTGCATCACGTAGTCCATGAATTATTCTACCAGGTAAAGAACCGATATAAGTACGACGGTGCCCACGAATTTCGGCTTCATCTCTCACCCCACCTAAAGACATACGAACAAAATTTCGACCAGTAGCATTTGCTATTGACTTGCCCAGCGAGGTTTTTCCCACTCCCGGTGGGCCAACTAAACACAAAATAGGCCCTTTGATTTTTTTTACCAGCTTCATAACGGCTAGGTACTCGAGAATTCGGTCCTTCGGTTTTTCAAGCCCATAATGGTCTGTATTTAAGATTTTCTCCGCTCGATTAATACTAATTCGTTTATTTGTCCTATTAGACCAAGGCAACGAAACCAGCCAATCTAGATACGTACGAATTACTCCCGACTCAGCGGACATAGGTTGCATCTGTTGAAGACGTTTGAGCTCCTTGTTCGCTTTTTCCAAAGCTTCTTCGCTCATACCAGCTTCTTGAATTTGTTTTTCGATTTCATGAAATTCATTGGAACCGTCTTCGCCACGTCCGAGTTCTTTCTGAATCGCTTTCATTCTTTCATTTAGGTAGAACTCTCGATGTGTTTTTTTAACTGATTTTTCTACTTCTTCTTCAATTCTGCGGTCCAATTCAACTACTTCTAAATCTTCTTCTAGGAACTGAACCACCATCTCTAATCGTTTATTGGCATTGACTTCATCTAGAATTTGTTGAGGCTTATCACCTCTGAAACCGGCATAGTTTGCAATGTAATCTGCCAATACCCCAGGGTCTTTTTCTTTTTTTGCTACAGATAAAACTTCATTTCTAAGTTTCTTTTTGAGCTGCATACACTCACTAAAAGATTTAACAGCCTTTTTTCGAAGGCTGTTAACATCTTCACTCTGATCCCAGTCTTCTGACGGAATAGTTATATCTGCCAGAAAAATATCGTGATCAACAAAAATTTCTTTTACAATACCTCGTCGTTCGGTTTCAACCGCAATTCGTACAGTACCATCCCCAGGTTCAAAAGAATCTACAATCTTTGCGACCGTACCAACTGAGTAAAAATCGTCACTCGTCAACTCATCAAGGTCAGCATTTTTTTGGTTTAATAATAAAACCATTTTGTCTTGACTTAGAGAAAACTTAGTTGCCAAGACGCCAACCTGACGAACGACATTCAATGGTGTATTAGTTCGAGGAAATATAACCTTACCGGGAAGGGGAATTATGGGAATCATATTACAATCCAACGTCACTTCTTTTTCAAATCAAAGTAGTCAATTCAAGAAAACGACTTGGTTTTTAGGCTTGCTTGCTTTCTATTATAACACAGCAGGAGATAATGAGAAAAATTAGCCTGTAACACTAGTCATCCTAATTTCTTCCGAATTATTAAGCCGTTTTTACATTTTTGAACTCATCAGAAGAGCAATCTTGGCCATAGACCAGTTCTGGTTCAATTTTGCCTACAACGGAGTCTTTGGTAACAATGCATTTCTCAATTCCTTTCTTAGAAGGAAGATCAAACATTGTACTTAACATGAGGTTTTCTAAAACCGCGCGCAACCCTCGCGCGCCAGTTTCTCTGGCAATTACCTCCTGTGCAATTGCGTCGAGAGCTTCACTTGTTACTTGAAGATCAACTTCTTCATACTTGAACAGCTGTACATATTGCTTTACTAGCGCATTTTTAGGTTCAGTCATGATCTTGACCAAAGAAGAAGCATCTAGCTCATGTAACACAGCTACAATAGGTAACCGGCCAATAAACTCAGGAATGAAGCCATATCTAATCAGATCCTTAGGTACGAGCTTTTCCAATACTTGATGGATTTTTTCTTCAGATCCACTGTCAGTCTTGGAACCAAAACCGATAGATTTAACACCTATTCGGTCCTGAACTACTTTTTCCAAGCCGACAAATGCTCCACCACAGATGAATAACACCTTACTAGTATCAACTTCAATAAACTCTTGATGCGGGTGCTTACGCCCACCCTGGGGTGGGATATTAGCTACTGTACCCTCCAAAATCTTCAGAAGCGCTTGCTGAACTCCTTCGCCAGAAACGTCTCGAGTAATTGACGGGCCATCTGATTTACGAGTTATTTTATCTACTTCGTCTATGTATATAATACCAGTTTCGGCTCGAGTCACATCGCCATCAGCCGCTTGAAGCAACTTCAAAATAATATTTTCAACATCTTCGCCCACATAACCGGCCTCGGTTAACGTAGTGGCATCAGCAATTGCAAATGGTACATTCAAGATTTTCGCTAGCGTTTGAGCCAATAGTGTTTTGCCCGTACCGGTCGGTCCAACCAGCATAATATTACTTTTTTCTAGCTCGATTGCATCATCTCGAGCGTACATTAGCCGTTTATAGTGATTATAAACGGCGACGGACAATACCCGTTTGGCTACTTGTTGTCCGATAACGTACTCATCTAGCTGAGACTTGATTTCAGTTGGTGTTGGCAGGATAAACGTTTCATCTGAAGTTACTTGGCCCTCAGTTTCAATTTCTTCTTCCCGTCGATACTCAGCTAAAACCTCGTTGCAAACCTCAACACACTCATCACAAATGAAAATTCCAGGGCCACCAGTTATCAGCTTATATCTAACCTCATCACGATTTTTGCCACAAAAAGAGCAAGTGATGTTACTTTCAGATGTACGATCCATTAATTCCTCCGAAAAATATTTGTCACATAATGGGAGGTAAACCACGAGGGTCCAAGAAATTAGAAAACTAATTATCTGGTTCGGTTATTTCCTCTTTATCCAATTCCGAGCGAGGGTGGGCAACTTGGTCAATAATACCGTACTCTACAGCGGCCTCAGGCCGCATAAAATAGTCACGGTCTGCATCTAATCGAATTTTTTCAGTTGCTTGACCCGTGTGATGAGCTAAAATCTCGTCTAATTGCTCTCTTGTTTTTAGTATTTCCTGAGCATGAATGTTGATGTCAGATGCTTGACCACTAATCCCACCCAGTGGTTGGTGTATCAAAATACTAGAATGAGGGAGTGCATAACGTTTACCAGATTCCCCACCGGCCAACAATACGGCTCCCATACTGTATGCCTGCCCAACACACCAAGTCTGCACAGCTGGCTTTACGTATTGCATGGTATCGTAGATAGCTAATCCCGCTCGAACAGACCCACCTGGAGTATTCAGATAGATAATAATGTCATTCTTAGGGTTATCGCCTTCTAAAAAGAGCAACTGAGCAACAACGCTACTTGCAACTACATCATCTATTGCAGACCCAATCATAATAATCCGATCCTTCAGTAAGCGAGAGTAAATATCGTAAGCTCGCTCGCCACGGCTAGTCTGTTCAATAACGCTCGGAATCAAGTTCATTTATAGTACTCCTAAAATTCACAAAAATGACTGGTCCGCGATTTACGTTGGTGTGATAATCAAATCGGGTCGCGCAGAGGCATGTTCGACTAAGTGCTGATATATTTTTTCATCCCTCATCTGCTGCCGAAACTGGTCCAAACGATTACTGGCTTTTAGAAGAGTAGCATACTTCTCCGGGTCCCGATTTTGTTGCTCAGCAATCTGCCGGATTTCAATGTCCAGTTCACCATCTGTAACGGTGATGTTATCCCGATCAGAAATAGCTTCCAAAAACCAGGTACACTTGGTATCAGCTATTACCCCTTGACGTAATTGATCCGGCATTGACGGGAGATCAATGTTCGCCTCCTCAGCTGTTCGCCCTTCTCGATCCAATTGATTTTGAACGTTTGATAAGGATTCTTGGATGTAACGTTCCACTAGTGCTTCAGGAACCTCTACATCTATTTTCTCAACAATTTGCTGGCGAAGATCTTCCCTTTGTTCCTGGTAACGGGAATTCTTTTCTTCATCAACCATTTCATTCCAAACAGATGCGTAGAATTGATCGTAGTTCTCGTGGTCTAAATCTTTGGCTAATTCATCGTCTAGTTCTGGTAGTTGCTTTTCAGTAACTGCGTTCAGTGTAAATTCAATACGAACGTCTCGACCTTCGAGTGGATTTTTCGCTTGTCCTTCTTGAGGTTTGGATGTGTCGATATTGACCGTTTTTGATTGTCCAACTTCCATTCCGACAAGTGAACCCTTAATCTCCGTAAAAATGTTACTTTGACTCATATCAATGTCGGCATCATCTTCTGATTCAGTGGGTTCGTCATCTAGAAAAGACTGCCAGCTAATATTGACGCAATCGCCTTCGACTACTTCCCGTTCTTCCTCTATTGGTATGTAATCAGCGCGCATCTCTTGGTATAGTTTCATGCGCTCATCAACGTCTTCCTTGGGGACGTCAACGGCTGTTTTGTTTATCTCAAAAGAGCTAAGTTCGGGTACAACCACCTCAGGCTTAACATCTACGAAAGCTGAAAAGGCGAACTCTTGCCCCTCGACCAGCTCGAGTTGATCAAAAGGGGGTTGAATGTCGACCTCGCCCAATGGGATAATCTCTTCTTGACGTATAGCATCATCGTAGGATGATGGTATTAGTCTTTGTAAGATATCTGCTTGGATCTGTGGTGAAAATCTGGCCCTGATCATACTGATTGGAGCCTTGCCCTTACGAAAACCAGGAATGGCAATATTGTTCCGAATTTGTCGGTATTGCTGGCTAAGTTCCTGATCTATAGTTTCTGCAGAAATTTCAATATTAAGTTTTACTCTACCTTTTTCCAGCCTTTCAACTGCAACCTTCAAAAAAAACTCCGTGTGTCCTATGATTATGAAGATGAGATTGGGCGAAGAGGGACTCGAACCCTCACGGGGGGAAACCCCAATAGATCCTAAGTCTATCTCGTCTACCAGTTCCGACATCCGCCCGAAATTTTGAGCCGTGGGGTTAACACGGACAAGAAAACGCGTCCGGAGGGACTCGAACCCCCAACCTACAGATCCGAAGTCTGTTGCTCTATCCAATTGAACTACGGACGCAAAAGAAGGGTGGATGATGGGATTTGAACCCACGACCGCCTGATCCACAATCAGGAGCTCTACCGCTGAGCTACATCCACCACCCGAGATTTTTAAAGGAGTGTCTTCGATGGCACGCCCGGCAGGATTCGAACCTGCGACCTACTGATTAGAAGTCAGTTGCTCTATCCAGCTGAGCTACGGGCGCAATCCGCAGGACGACTAACAAATCGGGGCGAGAGGATTCGAACCTCCGACCCCCTGCTCCCAAAGCAGGTGCGCTAACCGGACTGCGCTACGCCCCGTCCAAAAAACCGAGAAAATATACCACATGCCAAAAACAGATTCAAGATAAAATAGTATCTCGTAACCTCGAGGGTGGATGGTAGCCCTCAGCACACTTAATGATTTTGGGTGAAATATCGCCAATCGGAAATCAATAGACCTCCAAGTTGACACAAAGGTGCTAGTAAATCAATGTCAGTAGAATGGTAACCGGTCGGCCGGTTTGCTAAAGCAACTGCTCCTACAAGCTCGTTATCAAGTAAAAACGGCAACCCGATGTAAGTCTTAATCTTTCCATGACCAAATGGTACACCGCCACTCCGAGGGTCAAATTCGGGATTATTGCTTAATACAGGAGCCTTGCTTGTCATCACAGCTCCATTAAGGGTGTCCAGGTTATGAAATTGAAGGTTGGAGAGGATGTCAAAAATCGTGTACCCGGGCTTGTAGATATCAACAACCGCATGAGTCAACAGATAAGGATCTCCCATTTGACTGTAGCGAACTTCTGCTAAAAAACCAAACTGACTCTCAGTTACTTGAAGCAATGTTGGTAACAAAGTAACAAAAAATGATTCTATGGAGTTTGTTTTACAGTAAATATCGAGACTGTCAAACAAGCCCGAGGCTAATTCTTTTGGTAATGTCTGGTATTTTACAATTTCTTTGAAATTGTTATACGCACGATCAAAGTACCCGTTTCCGCTCTCTTTAGGAGTGAGAATAGGGTAGACTGGTATATCTGACACTAGTTACACGCTAACTCTGAGTATTTTACAAAGATCTAACTGAAATAATCTAAATAGTTGTAATTCGACAGACAATACCGGAAGGGGTAATCTCGAATATGCTGAATACGATAACCCTTGTTCCCTATTACTGACGGATGGCTGACCAAGTAGTGGTTAATTTACCAATTCTATCTACTGGTAATTTTTCATCGGTCAAGTGAACAAGACCTGTCTTTTCAGAATTTTTCCCATGGACAACGGCATGGCAATACCAACCGCTCCAGCCTCTCTGACCTTTTTCTTGAGGAGGATCGCCGTCATTGACACAAATCCCCATCCCGAATTTCAGGCCTTTCTCAAATTTTCCTTTCTTTAAGATTTCTTCTGCGGACAATTTAATTTCATAATAGGTTTTTTTTGCAGCTTCATCTCGCACAATCATGAAGTCTTTTTCAGTCAGCCCGTTTTTTCCAGCTTTCTCGTTATGAATCACAAGTTTTCCCGCAGAAACACCCATATTATAAAGAATCATAGGTATACCAGCTTTCCGTTTTCCGCTTATTTCTAAAGCCATTTGGAGTGTGTCTCCATTCCAGCCATTAGGTGGATCATCGTGCTTATCGTCAGTGACAATTAACCCGACGTAGAAAGCATCTGGTTGCCAGACCATCATAATTCCGGTTCGATGGTCATCTTTTCCGTTCCACTTTCCGCCACCATGTTCTTGGAAAGCTTTTTTCCCACCGTCTCCCGCGGGTAAATCAATAAATGGTTTGCCATCTGTACCAACTACGGCATCAAAGACACCATCCCAGTCGGACATTTTTCCATCGATTTTGATATCTACACCCGTCAAAGCATTGTATACATCGTGGGTCTTACTACGATTCTGAGCTGAAGCCAAATGAATAAATAATATATTTATTAGTAGTGTAAATAATATTATGCAGCTGGTTAGTCGTATAGTTTTAAACATTCTGCTTCTCCTTTACCGAGAATAATTATCGTTTGCTTTTTGTTTGTTTAATTACAATCTGACTTGTACGCCCGTAATTATGTATCGAGTAGCCACGAAGTACTATAACTTAACATTGCTGATCAAGACAATTGAATTGTTGTTTTCAATACTCGTATTAGCAGGACGTATTCTTGACACTGACATCAGATAAGCATAAAATGGAATAGATTTTCGGCAAGGAGAATTATAAGGAAAAAATGAACTTTTTGGCGATTGATTTAGGAGCAGAGAGTGGCCGTGGAATTACCGGTTCTTTTGACGGAGAACGTATCAGTCTAAGAATCATACACCGATTTCCCAATGGTGGGGTGCGAATACTTGATAGCCTGCATTGGGATTTGCTGTTTTTATGGAAAGAAATCAAGCAAGTGCTTGGCATGTCCGCTAATAGTGATCTGAAATCTATTGGGATTGATACTTGGGGCGTTGATTTTGGCTTATTGGATGCTGATGGACAACTAATTGGCCAACCATATCACTATCGAGATGAGCGCACAAGTGGAATAATGGAATTAGCTTTTGAGCTTCTCACTAAAAAGGAAATATTTGCCCAAACCGGAACACAGTTTATGCAGATTAATACTCTGTATCAACTACTATCTATGGTGAACTCTAAATCGCCGATTTTGGAAATAGCAAATACTTTTCTAACTATTCCTGATTTGCTTAATTTTTGGCTTACAGGCCGAAAAGTAAGTGAATTTTCTAATGCAACTACGACTCAAATTCTTGACCCACGAACTGCTACTTGGTCAGAGTTAATTTGCCAAAAATTTCAAATTCCTTATGACATATTTCCTGACACGGTTTTTCCAGGAGAAAAAATTGGTTTGCTTAGGTCATCTGTTGGTAAAGAAACAGGGCTTAGTACAGTTCCTGTGGTCGCACCGGCTTGTCATGACACAGGTTCTGCGATAGTCGCTGTTCCTGCTCACGGCAATAATTGGGCATACATTAGCTCCGGCACATGGTCATTGATGGGAGTAGAATTAGATCAACCTTTGATTACTGATCAAGCGCTAGCTTTGAATTTCACTAATGAAGGTGGTTTTAACCGGACTTCTCGATTTCTCAAGAATATCATGGGATTATGGCTAGTTCAAGAATGTCGTCGGACTTGGGCTCAAAGTACAGGAACGGCAATGGAATATTCTGAATTAACACAATTAGCTAAAGACTCAACTGCTTTTGTGAGTGTAATTGATCCAGACGATAGCACTTTCCTACCAGCTGGGGACATGCCCAAGCGGATTGTCGATTATTGCCACAGAACGGGGCAAGCTGCACCAGATACACCAGGAGCTTTTGTTCGATGTGCTTTGGAGAGCCTAGCTTTCAAATATAGGTGGACACTGGAACAGATTGAATCTGTAACTGGTCGTCATATTGACACTTTACATATCGTTGGCGGTGGAGTACAAAACCAACTCCTGTGCCAGTTTACTGCTGATGCTACTGGGAAGCAGGTAGTCGCGGGCCCTGTTGAGGCCACAGCAATTGGTAATATAGCTGTACAAGCTATCGCAATTAACGCACTTAGTACATTAGATGAAGCTCGTCAAGTAATCAAAAATTCTTTTTCACTTCAGATTTACGATCCAAATAACAATCAAGAGTGGCAAGATGCTTATCATTCATTCTTGCAAATCACCAGAATTGGAGAGTGCTAATTACAATGGGTAAAAAATTTCGGGTCACAATATGGAATGAGAATTTACATGAACAGAACAATGAGTTTATAGCCAAGCTTTATCCAAAAGGTATACACGGCGCTATTTCTGATGGTCTCAAAGAGCACCTAGATATCGATGTTTTTTTTGCTACTCTGGATGAGCCTGAGCACGGTCTGACAGAATCAGTTCTTAACCAAACGGATGTATTAATATGGTGGAGCCACTTAGCTCATAACAAAGTAAGTGATGAAATAGCAATTAGGGTGCAAGAAAAAGTCCTTGATGGGATGGGTTTGATTATGTTGCATTCTACACAGGGAGCCAAAATTTTTAAGTTGTTACTAGGAACTAGTGGAGCTTTAAAATGGAGAGAGTCGGGTGAAAAAGAACGAATTTGGGTCATAGAGCATGGCCACCCGATTGCCGATGGTCTCGGGGAATATTTTGAACTAGAAGAAACCGAAATGTATGGTGAGCCATTTGATATTCCAGCCCCCGACAATTTAGTTTTTATCAGTTGGTTTCCTGGGGGCGAGGTCTTTCGCAGCGGGTGCTGCTACTACAGAGGGAAAGGTAAGGTGTTTTATTTCCGTCCAGGACACGAGACTCACCCAATTTACTATGATCCAAACATCAGAAGAGTAATGGCTAATGCTGTTCTGTGGGCCAAGCCAACTAGGACAGTTGAAGGGCTACGGATCAGGCAATTGACTAACTCACCACCTCTGGAACGTATCTGATTGGTAGAAAATATAACGGAAGGGAAACCAATCTTCGAATCGGTTCTCCTTCTTTTAATCATTTTTATAACTGCTAGTTTAGTAGTTGAGCTGAGTGAGAATTCAATGATGCTTCACCTCGAAAACCAGTTTCTTGGAAAGCAATAATACCTTCCCTATCGATAAAGAAGGTCGCTGGGATACCACTTACATTGTACTGATTAGCTACTCCCCCAGCATTGGTTAAAACTGGATAGCTGATATTATTCCGGACGAACTCTTGTAGCTTTTCTACGTCTTCATCCACACTAACACCCAAGACTATCAATCCACTCTCGTGATTTTTTTTATGTAATGCTTCTAAGTACGGAACCTCCGTACGACAGCTACCTCACCATGTGGCCCAAAAGTTTAGTACTACAGCTTTACCTCTAAGGTCTGATAGATTAACAATATTTCCTTCGGTAGTACGTAAAGTGAAGTCTGGGGCTGTTTTACCAATTAACGCAGCAGGAGAATCAGGTGAAGGTGCAGTATCCGCAGGCCGACTTTTCACTGACTTTTGAAGGTTAGTCATTAAACGCTCATTGCGCTTTTCTTGAGCTTTCTGTACTGCCTCGCAGCCGAGTAGACTGACCGCTAATGTAATGAAGGGTAAGAGATTTAGATATGGCGTCAAAAGACGTTGCTTTTTCATTAAAAACCTTTTAGAATCTTACTTTCAAGTAAATTCTAACCAAATCGAAGAGAGGATGTCAATTGAAAGAAAAAGAGATCGCTATCGCTGCAGCTAAAACCGCCGGAGACGTGATAATGAAGTATTACCGAAGTAAGTACGAGATCACAGACAAAAGCCCAAATAATCCCGTTACTGAAGCAGATTTGGCTGCCAACTATCATATTCAAGAAACTATCATGAGCGCCTTTCCTCAAGATGGTTGGTTGTCAGAAGAAAGTAAGGACTCGCCAGATCGAATTGGTAAAGGCCGGGTTTGGGTCATCGATCCAATCGATGGTACACTAGAGTTTATCGAAGGGCTTTCGCAATTTGCAGTCTCCATTGCTTTGGTCGAAAACAGCCGACCCATTGTTGGTGTTTTAAACAACCCTGCGACGGAAGAACTTTTTGTGGCTGTCGAAGGCGAAGGTGCTTATTTGAATGGCGAACGTTTGAGTTGCTTGCCTACCACAAAAACTGAACAAGCAACGATCTTAGCAAGTCGTACTGAACATCAGCGAGGCCAGTTAAGGGCTTTCGAAAACAGAGTAGGAAAATTAAAGTACATCGGAAGTGTCGCCTACAAATTGGGAAGGCTAGCTGCTGGATCTGCTCACGGATACCTGACAGTACAACCAAAAAACGAGTGGGACATCTGTGCTGGGGATTTAGTCGTTAGAGAAGCAGGGGGGGTATTTTGGAGTCGGGGAGGTAAACCAATCCAATATAATCAACCGGACCCAAAGCAGAGAGCGGGAATGTTCGCAGGCAGAGCAGGTTTGGTGGAAGATTTGATCAGTTTATACGAAGAAGTACCTAATATGTAGCTGTTACGACACGCTGTCTACAATAATTCCACCACCGACTAACCCACCAGATGAATCGCGCGCTACAGATGCCCCACCAATTCCGGACAAGCCGATTGTGAGCGACTTTCCCTTTATGCTACTGGAGGAGTGAGGAGAACGACTTGATTGAGAGCTCTTGTTTCGTGCTTCTAGGAACTCAGTTTTTCCAAGTCCGAGAGCTGGTCTCTGGAAAGCTTGGCTGGTGTTGATCAACGGACGGATCTGAGCTAGTCCCTGAGGGGAGGCGGCTGACGTTGATGCTGACGTTAATACCGGCATGCTGTACGACTCCTTTTTACTATATTTTGCACCTTTGCAGTTGCACGGCTATAATTTAGCACAAAATAAGTCTAGAATCAACTCTTTTTTAGGCGTGTAACTAACCATTATGATAAAACTGACACACTTTGACGAAAAAGGGCATACACAAATGGTAGATGTAAGTCCCAAACCTGAAACAGAACGAACAGCTATAGCAAAAGGAGTAGTATACACAAAACGTGAAACCGTTTTACAAATTAACCAACATAAGTTTGAGAAAGGTAATGTTCTGGAGGTTGCACGTTTAGCAGGCATAATGTCTACCAAACGTACTCCTGATATTATTCCATTGTGCCATGCAATTCCAATCACAGGTGTCTCTCTTCATCTGTTAACTCATTTGGAACAGTCTCGTGTAGAAATTGAAGCCCATGTTAAAAGTATGGGGCGGACAGGAGTCGAGATGGAAGCTCTGACAGCTGTTTCCGTAGCCGCTTTGACAATTTACGATATGTGTAAGAGTGTTGATCAGACGATGAGAATTTCCGAAATTCGATTAGTTCAAAAAACCGGAGGTCAAAGCGGCGATTTTCGGGCCGAGTAAATTTCATCTGTCATTTGTATTCGGATGTAGTACAGCAATTTTCCCACTGCGTCGTATAGACCGGCCAGAGTTGGTTGCCGTTAAATCAAAAATATAGATACCTGTTGTGACAGGCTGTTGATTTTGGTTACAACAATTCCACTTCAAACTGGTGTTTGAACCACTAACATTCGAAAGAGTAGTCGAATAAATTTTCTCACCCGATACACTATAGATGATTAGTTCAATATCCGCTACCCTAGTCAGTTGGAAATTTATTTGGGCTTGTCGAGTCGCAGGGTTAGGGTATGCGAAAACTGGGTCAACAAAGTCGAAAATATCTCGACTAAAGAAAACATTTTCAAATTGTGCTATATTTCCAGCACGGTCAAAAGCCTCAACGTTCAGAGTATGCCGTCCAGGAAACAAGTTACCTGGTAAATATGTCAATTTACCAGAAAATGAGTCCATCATCTGAAACCGCATCTCCCTATTAGTATTCTGATCGGTTTGTGAAGAAGTTAAAATAACAGCTGGCTCTTCATCTATCTTTACGGATAAGCGATCAATACCTGACCCATTATCCGTAATTGTTAGCTCAATTAATTGCTCATTCTTCCGAAAAGACCCAATCATCGGTATCTTTTGATCTATCAAAAGGCCATAACTACCCAATTTTTCAACAACTGCCACAAAATATACTTGATCATCAATCCTTATTTTCCTCACTTTGGGCACTGGTAGCCAATTTTTTTGCCAATAGAATAAGGCCGTTGACTCGAGGATTTTCTCTGATTTCTTTGATGGAATGCGTAACTCGAAACCTGAATTCTGGAAAACCTCTGAAGTTACATCTAATTTAATTTCATGGACAGGATAAATAATTTCAAGCTGTCGACTTTCTGCATTCTGTAATTGACTTAAAACTCGATTTGAGTCGAACCCACTTTGGCTAGAAAGTTGTGGTTTCAAATTCATTTGTGGACTCAAAAAAGTCAGACTAGCACCCCTTGGATGATAGATTTGATAAGGGAGCAAGATGGAATGATATCCTTGTTTTTTCTGTGGGAAAGGTAATACGGACGATGACTGAAACTGATTTTGGTCAGTGTAATAGCCAAGTCTACGAAGCATCACTGATTGCTCGTCAGTTAAACTGAAGTCCGCAGAGATATCAAAGCTATCAGCCTGTGAATTTAGTCGGAATTTGCCTTGATAGATAAACAAACTTTCTAATTCAGGATCTGTCCCTTCTTCTTGGGCGCGACGTTTTACCATCTGACGAGTTGCTTTCGGTTCTAGTTTTTCCAATGTAACCAGTTGAAGGTCAATACTATAGATTCGGTGAAAACTCTCACGATTTCCTAATGGGGTGACTGTAACTTTTGAATTTCCAATCGTTTTTAGAATTTTATTAGAGACTAGATGTACGCACAAATCGTTTCCATCACGAATTGCGGATAGCGAAGCATAAAAAGGTTGACGATCAATAGTAAAATTTGATGTAACCGGGGCTGATAGATTCCCTTCTAGGTCCCTAACTTGTAATTTAAGTGTATGTTTACCCTGACTCAATTCTTGGACTGGCCGATATGTAAACTTACTAGTCTCAGGATCAAAAGTAAATATATTCCCATCAAAACTAGCAATTTGGACCTCCTTTCCTCCGCCTTCTAGTGTATCTGGGTCAAAATAGAATGTTTGGTTATCAAAATCGAAGATCAGTGACAATGGATCTATTTGTACATTGTCCAATAAATAGCAAGAAATAGCGATTTTTCCCTTCGGATATGTCAAAATTTGACCATTAGAAGGATGTAAATCAATAATCCCTGGAGGGTAGATATCAATTGGGGCTAACTGCCCAACCAGATTTTTAGTTTCAGTCACATTATATACGACGCGACGAAGTAATCTGGAATGTCGACCGAATTCATCTTTAGCTAAAAGTACAATTGTGTTAGTACCAATTTGTAATCCTAGATTTTGACTAAAAACTCCATCAGATTCAACAGAAATAGTAATTGTCTTTTCCGCTTTTGTTGATTGCTGCTGAATTTGGAGTTCTGAACTGTCCGTGGTTCCCGAAACTAATATGTATGGAACTGGGGAGATTGTGAAATCACTGGGCTGACTCAATTCTATAAAAGGTGCCTGAACATCTCGAACGATTGTTCGATACATTTCGGTCGTTCCTAAAACTGGTGAGATCGCCCGAATATGTAGTAGATTGCTACCTTCATTTAGCAAAATTCTTGCAGAAAATAGACCACTAGTTTCAGTTGCTATCAGATCATTGTTAACATAGAGCTGAGCATCACTGCTAGTTTTTCCTGTTAAATTGATCATTTGTTGATCTGTAATTTTTCCTTCATAAGGCGAAAAAATCTCTAAGGTTGGTTTATGACTTTCTACTAAAACTGTTTGTTCATCTATTACTATCTGGTTTCCATCAGGATGACTAGAGATAACTGTCAAACGCAGGATATATTCTCCTCTTAATCGTCTCGTATCCCATTGACCAAGGAAACCAGTAGTAGAGACTGGCTGAGTTGAACGGCCACCAATCGGAACCCAAGTTCGTACAGGAGTAGAAACCTCAGCATAGTGCAAAGAAAACTCTAGAAATTTCGGTCCTCTTGCTAGACCTATTAATTCTACTTTCCCAGATACTATATCTCGGTTGTAGGGTGTGACAATCTGAGCTTCCACATACACCATAGGGAAGACAATAGGCACGATATGCAGCTGGTCTTTGGACTGATACACTAACTGTTTGATGCTTGGCGACCAACAGGCTGAATCAACTGGGGTGCCGATTGGGGTCAGCTGTGCTGGTAATTTGGCCTGCCGGGTCAAAGGATCTAATAAGGTAGACACGGCTGTCTTTGATTGGCCGAAACGGTCAGTCAGAAATAGTAAATATTTACCATTTGGTGCCCAGCGAGGTTGGGTTTCATTTGCAAAACTTTGTCTCAATAATTGTTCTGTAGTCTCGTCAGATTGATCCACGTCGAGCAGCAAAACATCCCAGTTTCCTGCTCGATTTGACTGAAAGGCTATTCTAACCATATCAGGAGACCACGACGGAAACGTATCTTGATAATTATTTCGAGTTAGCTGTTGATAAGTTACCGGTGAAGACGTCACTTGAGCAAGGAAAATTTCATCGTTACCATTATGCGTGATAGTAACGGCTAGTTGGTCTCCTGTTGGAGACCAACTAGCCGTACGCGCGGGCCGATCTAATTGACGGTGTAAGCCTGAGCCATTGATATTGACAGACCAAATTTCCCAATCTAACTGAGTCGAGTCTGGCTGGGGTCGCTTAGATTGAAATGTAACCACTTCTCCATTGGGATGCCAAGATGGGTACAAATCAATCCACTGGTCTTTGGTTAGTCGTGATCTTTGACCGGAATTTAACGCTAGAATCCAAATATCTACTGAGCCTGCCGCATTACTTGAGAACGCAATAAATTTCCCATCTGGAGACCACGCAGGAGTATAATCAGACACATCAGTTTGGTTTGATATTACTTGATAATCCAATCCACCCGAAATAGGTAAAGGTTGATGGTTATCAATAATTACCAAAGACTGAATTTTAGTTTGGTTTTGAATGGCATCAACCGCTGTTAAAGACAAAGTGTAAATTCCATCCAAGCCCGTTGTATCCCAGACGTAAATTTGTTCGCGTTCAAATGATGTTCGGATAGGCGGTCCCAAATTTTTCCAATTATCTGACAAACTTGGCAGACGCCCATTTCCCAAGCGCAGTTGGAAATTGACTAAATTATCATCCAAGCAGGTGGCCGTTACTACAACCTTTTGTGAAACAATAACTGGGATTTGGTCATCTTTCGTATTATTGGCCGAAATCGATGTTGGTGTATGAAGTTGCAACTTAGGTGGGTGATAATCGACATAAATAGGCTCCGATGGAGGTGAAAATTGGCTTCGATTACCTACAGAATCAGCGGCTTGAATTTGAATTCGATAAGATTTGTTATTTACTAATGGTTGATAATCATAACGTGGTAAATCTATTTGGCTAATTTCCTCAAACTTAGCCTGATCAATAGAAACCCAAATATGGTACATAATAGATTCCGCCACCTTATCCCAAATGAAAGTTAAATTCTGATCGTTGTCGAAACCAGATGGGGCATCCAGGTCAACATGAATGGGACGAGATGGCTTTTGTGGGGGGGTTTTATCTATACGCTGATAGAACAAGTGGTTCGATGTTTCGAATTTTGATTCTAACCAAACTAGTTGCAATTCGTGCTTATATGCCGACACTGCTATCCATGCAGGACTTATTTCAGGTCCAAATCGATTAGATGGAAGAAACGATTTATTAGCTGACCATTTGAAGTCATAATCTGAGAAATAGAGTTGCCAGTCCCCCGAACGTCCATCTCGCCAGAATAACCATGTACGATCACTTGACAGTGAGATTTGCGGTGAAATTGACTCAGCAGAGTTATTAGTAATCTGTTCTATTTGGTAAATGTTGGGTTGTCGAGAATCAAAATTTTGAGCTACCCAAATATCTGCAGGGTCTAATGGTTGCAGTCGCGATTCCCAAGCCACAGAGATAAACGCTTCGCTAAAACGATGTTGTTGATAGTTACTCATGACTACCATTGGCCGACGAGCGTGCCCAGATGATGACAATCTCCAATGAGTACTACCAACTAAACCTTGGTATTGTTGAGCATAAATTTGCCCGGTGGCTTCTCGGTGGTCTCGCCAAACAACAGTCGATGTCTGAAAACCAGCTGCGACATCCGGTTCTGCAGATTGCCATTGACCAGTTAAAGGTCTAGGTTTCCGCCAAGTGTTACCTTTATCGTCGCTAATAGAAATCTTAGCCTGAATCCCGACCAATGGATCTGAATTTGGGGTTGGGATTTGTTCCCAAACAACGTAGATAAAATTGTTTGGGGATGTCTTAGTTGCAGAAATTCGAGGTCGTCGCCCACTTGTCGATAGTGTTGACTGATTTTTCCATATTTCGCCATCATATAAGGCAAACTTAATGGCTTGATCTTCTTGCCAAACTAAATAAAGATAACGATTATCAAGTTCTATATCTGGCTCAACACTATCAGCGGAAGTTCGGGTTACTCGTTGATCAATGGACCAGTTTTCCCCAGCGTTTGTACTATGACGAAAAAAAATCTCCTTTGATGCTAAACGATCATCAGACCAAACAATATACACATCATTTTCCCAAGCCTTTATAGCCGGTTGTGTAGCTGATAAGTCAGTTAACTCTAAGATTTCCGTCCACGGTTGGTCGGACCAAACTACACTAGAAACGAACAAGAAGATTAATTCTAGCAAACGGTTTTTGTTATTAGTACATCCTGAGAGTATAGATAATTGACACATAGGCCAGCGTTTAGCCAAAAATAGAATGTAAAATTCAGGGAGTAGATTCTGTGGTTGGGTTAACCGGAATTGCTTGATCTAATTTAACTTGACTAGATTTTTGTATATTCACTGGTTGATCTATGTAGGTTAAGATTCGGTCAAGATCAAGAAGAACATGGGGTAAGTCCTTGACAATAATCGAGTTGGTATTAGTATCTACAACAATTGGTGTTTCATTAGTACTCAGGAACGGTGTTATGATTGGAATAACTGATGTGGCTGAGATATGATGAATTTTAAAAAACTCTAACTCTCTTAAATCGAGGGTTTCGACCAAATGATGATTAAGCGAGTCAGTTTCAGATTTAGGACTTACTTTAGGTTCAGGGTTGTCTGAGTTACCAGATGTATCGGGCTGTAAATTTGATTTATTTTCTATTGATGAAGCAACTAATTCTAGCCGTTGTTTTTGGCCAAGCAACCAATTTAAAGTGCGCTTCTTATGCCTCATTTGTCTTTGCAATATACGGACTTCATCGGAGGATGGGTTAGATTTTGTTAGTTCTTCAATCCCCTTACTAGAACCTTGAATTTCAGACTGTAAAACTTGAATTCGTTCTTCGATTTGTTTTTTCGACAGTGGAAATGGGCGCCGGGTTTGGGTGGGAAAAGATTGCTGAATTTCTCGCATCCTGTTCTGAATTGACTGTACACGGCTAATAGTTTCGGTCGTTGATTGTTGGTCAGTTTTCCCCGAATCGAATAGGTTCATACTGGGCAAAGAAATGCTAGTTCCAAACTGCTGACCTAACTTCTTCAATTCTCCGGACAGACGGTTAAATTCAGATTGCAGGTCAGCACGCTCTTTCTCTGACATTTCCGAACGTTGAGAGGAAATTTTTGACCTGTTTTTCTCTGAAGGTTTAGACTCAGTTGTTTCGGAACAGACCACTGGACTATCCAACAGCCAGAAAAACAAAGATAGAATATATAGGACTAAACTCAGTCGCTTATCAATCATTTTGTCGAGGCCCAATCAGAAATAGTGTTAAAGTTAAGTATATCACCGACTCAACCGATCATCAATAATAGAAAGCACAAGTGCATTGCAATTACAGTGAACTCTTTTCAAGTTCTATAATAAAGTGCTAATTGTGGATGATGTTGTATTTACAATATAGTGAGATTCACACAATAATGAGGTTTGATTAAACAAAGCTAATCAATAAGAGATTTTTATGAGCAATTTACGACTCTGATTAGATACTAAAAAGTATTAGATAATGTACCTTGGAATATATTTGGATGCTGTCGTAGCCTAACAGTAGACATTTTCACTATCCGTCTCATGCTATTTTTTGGATTAGGGAATTAACAAAGATCGTATTTGGGAGACAATCTACTCAAAGCTTCTAAAGAATTACATCGTGCTAATTTATGTTCGTCTCCAGACGCGTGCTTCAGATAATTCCATAAATTATGAATGTACATATTACCTGTTATTTTCAGGGTATTTCGCTGAATCTTCTAATACTGAAGGCACCACCAACATAGTAGGTTCCACTTGACTTGAGACACTGTACGAACAATCAGATCAGCAGCTGTATCTCTAACTGACAGTCGGTATTATCAAAGTAAGTGTCTAAGAGTGGGATAGTAGATTGACCGATACTAGCTAATGCATGAGTCAATTATAAATTAAAGAGATTATAACCTTTTGGTTTGCCAATTTTAGCTGGCGGGTAATTAGTCTGATTTTACTTAAATCTATTCTTCAGGGCGTCAATAAATCTATAAACTACATCTAGTTCTAACTAAGATTTTGACAATACCAATCACTTTAGAATTGGCATTTTTTTGAATTTCATAGGGTTAGAATAAGATTTTGTCTTAGGATTTCTAGCATATTGAAAAACGGACTCGGTCCTATTCTAGATTTTCTTATGAAGATCATCAGATTCCAGTCTGAATATATCTGTATCTAGTGAATAATCCATGGATTTGTTCATCAATCGGTAAGTTGCTTTTTTCATCAAGACTAAAGTTTATTTTTTCTAGTCCAGAATACCTGGCTCCTTTAAATTGACGACCTTACCGGTTTCAAATGAGAGGCTAGCTGCTAATGTTAACTCTAAGGTCTTCAATGAGTCCGCATAGGTTGATCTGATCTGAGACGTGTTTCCTGTTTTTACCGCATCAATGAAAACTCGGTCTTCTGTGACATATCCGCTCATATAATGTATGTGTTCTTCAATTTGTCCACTTCGATTGATACGTAAGTTTCCCCCCTTGGTTCCTTCATCTGTAGAGCTAGTATCGATAAAACTGAGTTCTAAAGACGGTTCAATTTCAACAACTAATCCATCACAAAATAGCTCCAACCGTACCCGACTCCATTTTTTTAGCATACAAGCTGAAGTGATATTAACTATCACACCATTGGCAAATCGGATATTAATGATGCTCATATCATCTACGTTATGATTTTTAATCACTTTCGTACTATCTTGAGCTGAGAAACCATGAACCGAAACTACATCACTATTAACTAAATAACGGCACAAATCAAAAACATGTGTCGTCTGCTCTACGTGTTGGCCTCCAGATCGTTCTCGTATGGACCACCAAGGTGTTCCTGGAAACCCACTCATCCAATATCCCAAAGCGCCAACAATTTTTTGTTCCGACAGAAGCGATTTAGCCAGATTGATATTGTGCTGATATCGCCAATGATAGCCAATACTGGTAATGATATTGTACTCTTGAATAGCTTGATAAATCTTTTGTGCTACTTTCATTTGAGTAGAAAGTGGTTTTTCAATAAATAGAGGAATCTGGCGTTGGCAAACAGCTAACTCTGGCTCACCATGAGCAAATGGTGGTATACAAATATAGACCGCGTCAATATGTTCTTTATCTAGCATCATCTCGTAATTAGTATATGGCTTTCCACCGTATTTTTTACACTGTCTGATAGCTTGTGCCTCAGAGATATCGCAGATGGCTACCAATTCAACATCTTCAAAATCAGACAAGTTACGAAAATGGCCACTTGCCATACCTCCAGCCCCAATAGCCGCAACTCTCAGATGTTTCATTTATAATAAAATCCTTTTGAGTATGATATGAAAAAATAAGAGACTAACCCAAATCTTGCCGAGCTCGTTAATTAAACAACTAGATCTAAATCAACAGATACTTTTTATTGACGGAGTCTTTATAAGAGTTCGAACTAATCCTCTAGCATTAAACAAATTAACTATACCGGTATTCCAACTTAAATTAATCAAAAAATGTAGATAGTACTAACATGTGTACCTGACGACATCAATATTACTCTGATAAACCTACATCAGTTTAATCTGACTTCCACCGATTGACGCTGTTTGAAATACCTCAAATATTTATTTGCTTTTTCATGATTAACATTAATCTCAAGGGTTTGCAATAATGTTTCTATTGCTTCGTTTATTTTTCCCTGCTTGTAATAGACCAAACCAAGATTGGTTAATGCCGCTGTATGAGATGGATTAATTTTGATTTCTCTCCGATAAGCAGCAACTGCCTGCTCGTAATTTTCTCGTTTTGTATACGCATTCCCCAGATTAAAATTTGCATCGTCGAAGTCAGGTTCAATTTGTATAGCTTGTTTATACCATTCAATAGCTATAGACGGCTCGTTCTGTTCGGCATATAAAAAGCCTAAATTATAATATGTACTAGCGTCGTTGGGATTCAGTTTCACAGCTTTCTGGTATGCTGTGATAGCTAAGGCTCTTTTTTTCTGTTTAGCATATATAAAACCCAGATTGTAATGAGCGCTCACAAAATTGGGATCAATCTGGGTTGCTTTTTGGAATGCAAAAATAGCTTCTGTGAATTTGCCAAGCCTTGCTAAGGTATTGCCGAGATTATAATGTGGGTTTTTGTCATTAGGAGCTCTATTAACTGCTTCCTGATACATGAAAAGGGCATTTTCCAAATGTCCTTGTTGTTCTAAGATAGAACCAATGTTGAAGTAGGCATTGGCGTTTTTTGGGTCAAGTTCAATTACTCGTTCAAATTCAGAAATTGCCTCTTCCAGACTACCATGAGTCTGATAGGCACAACCTAAATTATGATGTAAACTAGAATCGTTTGGATTAGTACGGATACCTTTCTGAAAAGCCTTTATTGCTGGTAAAGGTTGCCCCTGCTGTAAATACACTAAGCCTAAATTATTATGGGAGATAGAAAAGTCTGGGGCGATTTGAATAGCTTTTAAATATGATTGAACTGCTTTGAATAAATTACCTTTTTGAGCATACAAGAGACCAAGGTTATTATATACAGAGGCTTGTTCTGAATCTATTAAAATTGCACTGTGATATGCTTCTATCGCTTGATCTAACTTTGTTTGTTTAGTATATTCGATGGCCAAACGAAAATATTGGTTTGCTATGTCAAGTTCGGTTTTATCTGTCATGAATTACTTAATCGTATAAAAAATATTATATCAGCCGTGCCTGATTCCAAGTTGATGCAGAACTTTTGTTATTCACTTTTCCTATTTTTTCTCTCCACGTAATGGTTAATTCTGAAATAGTACTATGGAGCAAGTAGATAATTCTTCGTATGAAACAGGGATGTCTAAATCTTAAAAGACGCTCAAGACGTTGGCAACCCTACAAGACAGTAGCAGGGCAATCCTAAGTTTTTTCTTTAGTACTAGACTATCAAGTCAATCCTCATAAATTTAGTTAAATCAAAAATGACTAGACACAAAGATATCATATCTCAACTAGATCGTAATATACAACGTCTGATAGCAAGGGCAAATTAACGATTCAAGTAGTCCTAATAAAGAAGGATTTATGGCTAAAGATGGTCTAGGTCAAATAGCGTTTCCTCAGCTACTGTGTCGTGTTACGAATATTTGCTGGAAGAATCTCGGCTTTTTCGAAATATCTATCTTGAAGAAAGGGGGTTTAGACGTCGTAACAGGCGACCTACTGGTAACTTTGATTTACTGACAACAAACTTCGATTCCTCTCCCGATAGAGCTTTTGTTGTTAAATCTTTAGCTCCAGCGATTAAGCTTACAGGTTTTCAAGAAGATGAAGGGACACAACAAATTACCTCTTCTTTCGTTGAACTGATTATTATGGGATCAAAGGGATGATACGGTGAGGCTTCCATACCCTCCAATCACTAGTGGGTAATTCTTGTTGCATTATCTATGACCCAATAATTTTATCCAGACTTACAACTTCATAATAAGATTAATTCATATTTGGATAAAGGCATAGACATTAACTCGAATGGTGAATATAGTGAGCGAAGTACAGGTATTTATAACGCTATTGTTAATTGTACACTTATCTTGTCTGCTGAAGCCTAGATCTTAGTTATCATTTGGTCCATAACGATACCACCATAGTGACTAGTATTTCACGTTGATATGATTAAGGGAATTAGTCAATTGCTTTAGTTGACAGTTTGCATGCCATGTCTCATATTGATGACAATGGCTTCTTCGTATCTGTTACTGGTTGGTATTCAGAAAGTAGGGCGTCGATTAATACGCTTATCTAATTTTGCCAGTCCTCCCAATTGGCGAACAAATTATATAACACGAATATCCCTAAATCATGAGTATGCCAAGGTTTATCCTACCTCTGGCATTTGCGGGTCCGTAGCAAAAAAATGGGTGCGACTGCATTAGCCAGATGACAATACAACAAATCCAACTAGAGATGATAGTGAAAATATGTTCGACTTTTTTCGCTACAGGTCAATTTGAAGGGGAAGAATTTCAGGCTGGTGCAAACTGGATCCGAATGAAACATAAGGGACGCAACAAAATTTTCCCTGAGAAAGACTATCTTTGTGGTGTCTATTGGTTACCGATAGATAAAACAGTACACACAAATAATTGGCAGGAAGTAAGAGGTTGTCGCAAAATTTATCAAATATCGCCATTAGAGATCGTACTATACATAGAAAAAATTTCCAATAGCTTCGATTTGTATGTTCAAACCAAAGGTAGGTTTGATAATGTCCCTTTTCAGATTGAGTGGAATTTTAGATACAGATAGTATTACTTGCGAAGGAAAACGGGAAAATACGGCTTTTCTGAAAAGCGGATGGACGCACTATGCAATCGGCGAAGATAGTACTCATATTGGCACCCCGGTGATAAAATCCATCAGATGTAGAAAATGGGTAATAGTGAGGATGATGATAAACTGTTTCGCGTGTTGATCACAGACATGACTCCAGTTAAAAGAAAGTTAGTAATTCGTTGTGGTGAATGGTCCGAAGCACAACAAAATTAGCGGGACGAATGTAGTGAACAATCAGACGACAAAAGTCAAAATAAGTCTACCGGAGATGTTTGTATCGAGGATCTTTGCTAGAATTTGATATTGAAGATTACGTAATTACTCAGTATATTAAAGCAAAGATATATAGTTGAATGTGAGTGTGTAGGTGCTAAAAGTAGACAAACCGAATATCTTATTTATTTTAGCTGATGATCTGGGTTGGGGTGATGTTAGTTATCATGGCTCAGATATCCGAACGCCAACTATTGACCGATTAGCAGAATCAGGTATCCAACTGGAACAGCACTATGTTTGTCCCATGTGTACACCAACGCGTGTATCATTTTTGACCGGCCGATATCCAAGTCGATTCGGTCGACGGGCAACTATTCCCTCTAATCCACCAGTATTACCAGATAATTACGAAACATTAGCAACTTCTTTGAGAAACTGTGGTTATGATACAGGACTTTTCGGTAAGTGGCATCTTGGTTCCTCTCCACAGTTTGGTCCAAATCACTTTGGTTTCAACACTTCTTACGGTAGTTTAGCTGGTGGTGTTGATCCTTACAATCACCACTACAAATGCGGTGAATTCTCTCAGACTTGGCATCGAAATTGTAAGCTGATTAAGCAATCTGGACATGTGACAGATCTTATCACTGATGAGGCGACAAAGTGGTTAAGTAGGCAGGAAAAACCATGGTTTTGTTATGTACCATTTACTGCTGTTCATGTACCCATAAAGGCCCCACAAAAGTGGCTTGACCAATACCAATTCTCTACCTACGATGATGACCCATTAAAAGATCAGTCATTCAAAAGATATGCTGCTTACGCGAGCCAAATGGATTCCGCAGTGGGAAGATTAATAGAAGTATTAGAATGCCTCAACCAACGAAATAATACAATAATTATTTTTAGTTCGGACAATGGGGCTATTTCAGACGCCAGACTTCATAGTAGCGACCAATATCCTGGTTGGCAGGAAGAACAGCCAAAATTGGGTAATAATAAACCATTTCGAGGTCAAAAGGCACAGCTTTACGAAGGTGGGATCCGGACACCAACAATAATCAACTGGAGAGGAAAGCTGTCACCTGGTATTTGTCTCCAACCACTACATATTGCGGATTGGATGCCAACACTAACCAATTTGGCTGACTGCCAACTCAATCACGACCCAAAGTGGGATGGTATAGATATTTGGCCAGTGATTACGGAAGGGAAAAAGGTTGATAATCGCGTTTTGTTTTGGAACTTCAAGGGTACACAATTTTGTCTTCGACACGGGAACTGGAAATTGATCTCAACTGATGATATGTTAGCAAGCAACAGTCAGCTATATCATATTGAAAACGATCCCTATGAAACAACTGACCTGTCTTTGGAGAAGCCAGAAATCGTAGAGCAACTACTGGATCAGGTAGCTCAACAAAGAAGACTAGATGGCACTTCACAGCGCAATGAGTAAGTAGCAGAACCCAAAGAAATCAAGCAAAAAACTTATTTTTAGGAAGTCAGAAAACTTTTCCAGACCAGTTGGGCCGCAAAAGCTAAAACGGCACATACCAGAACTACACGGATTCGCTTGTCCCCTTTTTCAACTGCCCATTGACTTCCAACCCAAGCTCCCACGGCATTTCCAAATCCGAGAGCAATACCAAGTCCCCAATCAATATGTCCATTTCGGATAAAAATAGCTAAGGCTACTAGCGTACAAAAAAGTACAACCAACATTTTAAGAGCATTGGTTCTTACTAAGTCAAACCCGTTAACTATAGTAAGCGTTGCAATAATCATAAATCCTGCCCCCGCCTGTATAAATCCCATATATATACCGAGAATGAAAAAAATCAAACCTGCCGTAACTTTTCGTGTTCGACTCAAATTTTGAATCTGCAGCTGAAATTGTTTAAGAGGATTGAATAATGTAAGAATCAATACACCAATCATAATACCAGCGAGTACGCGATTAAAAATAACACCACTCTTATCGATTTTTCCTAATTTAATCACCAATAAGGTACCAAAGACTGCACCTAACATCGCAGGTAATGTGATCAGAATTCCATAACCAAAATCTGAAACGCCCTTCCGGCGAAAACCGACTACGCCAACAATGTTTTGTAACATAATTGCTAGTCGGTTAGTACCATTAGCAATCGTAGCACCTGGTAAACCAAGAAAAATCAGGACCGGTAGGGTTAGTAGTGAACCGCCACCAGCCACCGAATTAAGGAAGCCAGCAAAAATTCCTGTAAAGGTCAGCAAAGCATAGCGAGCAGCGGGGTGTTCTAATAGAAAAGTAAAAAAATCCACGGATATTTGTTAGTTTAGGTGTTGGTAGAAAAAGTCACGTTGTTTGGGAATAAGACCCAATTCGCCGACAACTCTTTCGATTTCTTCCATCGGCATACAATAAACGGTGCCTGCCTGACTAACGACATTTTCCTCAATCATTGTTCCCCCCATATCGTTAGCACCAAATTTTAGCGACAATTGACCGATTTTGGGACCTTGTGTTACCCAAGAAGACTGAAAATTATCGAAATTATCTAATACCAATCGCGAAACAGCTAAAGTTTTTAAGTACTCGAAACTACCAGCTGGCACAAGGTATTCTAACTGAGTATGATTAGGCTGTAACGACCAACAAATAAAAGCAGTAAAACCGTTGGTTTCGTCTTGTAATTCACGGAGTCGAAGTAAATGCTCCACACGTTCAGCATAACTTTCTAAGTGCCCATACATCATGGTTGCACTTGACTGTAAACCTACCAAATGCCCTTGTCGCATAACTTCTAGCCACTCATCAGCCGTACACTTTTTCCTACTGATTGCTTCTCTAGCATGGTCTGTTAAAATTTCTGCTCCACCTCCTGGAATGGAGCCAAGTCCAGCATCTTGTAGCCTAGTCAGTGTCTCTGGTAAAGAAATTTTGTTAATTTTGGCAAACCAATCTAATTCGGGTGGCGAAAACCCGTGAATATGGATATCGTAGTTAGACTTTATCCAACGAAGCAAATCTTCATACCACTCAAGTTTTAAGGTTGGATGAAGGCCTCCCTGCAATAAAATCTGTACACCACCAAGATCTAATGTTTCTTCTATTTTTTCTCCAAGTTCCTCACGAGACATGACATAAGCATCAGGGTCAGTTTTATGACGATAAAAAGCACAAAAATCACAATCGACATAACATAAATTAGTATAATTTATATTACGATCCACAATATACGTGACGTAGCCATTGGGGTGGAGACGTTGACGAGCTTGATCAGCAGCATTTCCAATAGAAATTAAATCAAAACT
>JACLAC010019803.1_pt1 | contig 46186 bp, 29 predicted proteins | sample 8027881 | NCBI WGS metagenome assembly JACLAC01 (sample SAMN15725517, study PRJNA655200) | protist metagenome | isolation source: fluorescence activated cell sorting (FACS) single amplified genomes of... | place: Spain: Blaines Bay Microbial Observatory, Mediterranean Sea | collected 2016-01-19 | reverse complement strand
TGCGCCGAGCTTCTCCGCCATCGCCTCTTCGATTCCCGGAGTCAGCTCGACTTGACCGGGCTGCATAAACTTCGGGGCAAACAACTCGCCAATTGTCGACATGTCGATGCCGTAAAAGCACGGAGCGATGATTGGCGGACAAGCGACACGCACGTGAACTTCCTTAACACCGCCCCGTTCGCGGAGTTGCGAAATGAGCGCTTTCATCGTCGTTGAGCGAACGATCGTGTCCTCCACCAGGAGGACTCGCCGACCTTCCAGAACTTCTCGCAGCGGCGTGTATTTCGCCCGGACTTTCTCGGCCCGGTTTCGGCTCTCGATGAACGTCCGACCGATGTACCGATTGCGGATGAGGCCTTCGAGGCTCGGTACACCTAACTGGTAGGCCATGCTGTCGGCCGCCGCCTTGGCCGTGTCGGGAACCGGCACGACGATGGTTTCGCTGTCGACTTCGATCTGTTCCTGAGTTGCCAGCTCCTCGCCCAGCCGCTTTCGACTGAGGTACACGCCGCGATCGTCGAGTGTGCTGGCCACATTGGCAAAATAAATCCACTCGAAAAAGCAGTGAGCCTTCTTCGGACTTTCAGCGAACTTTTCCAGACGGAATTCTCCCTTTTCGATAATGATCGCGTGGCCAGGTTCGAGACTCTTGATCGCCTCGTCGCTGAAGCCCATGTTCGAAAGAGCGACGCTCTCGCTTGCCGCGGCAAACATTCCTTCTTCATACGCATAACACATCGGCTTGATCCCAAGCGGATCACGAGCGACGAACATGTCGCCCAATGCGTTGAGGAAGACAATGTTCCACGCGCCGTCCAGCCGCGAGGCCATGTCCTCCAGGACACCTCGGAGATTGCCGGTTCCATGCTCCTTGATCCCTCGCGAAAGGACATGCATGAGCACTTCGGTGTCGGTCTCGCGTGTCAGGTGAAATTCCGGATCACTGAGAATCTCGTCCCGCAACTGCTGGTAGTTCGACAGCTGTCCGTTGAATCCGAAGCTAAACCATTTCGGCTTCGCGATATGGTGATTCTCAAACGGCTGAGCGTAACTGCGATCGTCCTTACCACACGTCGCGTAGCGGACGTGGCCAATCGCGGCCGGCCCCGCGTACTCTTCCATTAGAGCCTCGAAGCGGTCCTGATGGTTCATCTGAAAAACTTCACTGACCGTACCGACCTCTTTGTGAGTGTCGATCAGCTGATTCCGGTCGGCGTTGTAGCTGGTGATGCCGGCAGCCAACTGGCCTCGATTCTGAATATCGACCAACAGGCGAGGAATCAGTCGAGACGCCTCGTGCCCTCCCTGAACCGGAGCCAGGTCAGTGTCACCCTCACCCAGCCAGTAAACCGCCGTGACACCGCACTCGTGATAGAGCTCAGCCATCTTTCAGGATGCTTCCGTGTTGACTGAAACGAAACTGGTACAGAAGTCCGGTGGTCCTTTCCAGCCGATCCGCACCACGAGACGGTGATGGTACCGACGCCGGTCGACAGGACCAACTGTTAAGGGAAACACGATCGGGAAACAGCACCAGGTTAACGATCAGACGGGACGTGAGGATTTAGGACAGCGGCAAGTGCCTGAGTTATCAACTCAGATTTATCAATTCAATTATGGTGTCTGATTCTTTAATCACCCTGAGGCAAAGCGGAGCGGCTCAGGACACCCCGGTGGTTTCACAGAGAGTCAGCAAACATCCGACGAGTTCTGACGCATCTGATTGGTCAGTACATCTGCGAGGCCGAGGAATCTTACACAGCGTTCGATAGCGTCAGCGTTGTCGCATCCGTCGGACGTCCGTATCGTACGCGAGAGCCCCTAAAAAAGGGCAATCGGGAGTGTAGCTCAATCGGTTAGAGCAGTGGACTCATAATCCATTGGTTGGGGGTTCAAGTCCCTCCACTCCCACTTCCGGGCTGCGGCCAGAACTCTCATCCCTCTGGCACTCACCCCCTGAAGGAATAATCGAACGGTTCGACTCCGTTTCCGTCCCAGCGGACTTCTTCCAGGTAACATCTGACTCGTCCGAGCAGTTGGGTGGGGCGGTCGAAGTACACGCCAGTAGTGGCTTCGACCTCCGGGTCCGGGCTGTCCCCGTCGCGCATGACGGAACTGGACAGTACCAGCACGTAAAACTGGCCGGATGAGGGCAGGGAGACTTCAAACTCACCTTCGTCACTTGCCCTGGAGAAGGCTCCCCCCATTGCCGTCAGTGCGGCAATGGCAATTCGCTGATCTGATTCCGGGTCATCGGATCGAAATCCCGTGACGGGCAGTTTCAGAGTACCGGTACGTTCTTTGGGTAGAACAATTACGCGAGCTCCGCAATCGGGCTTTCGCTGTCCGTCAGACTGAAATGTAATCCGCCCGCGGAACGCCACTCGAGCTCCGATACTACCAAAGTCAGCGGTTTCCGTTTCCGATGTGGAGTCCTGTTTGCCGCCGGCTTCGTGTTCGGTGTCAGATTTCTGCTGCGGATTCGCGTTGTCTCGGCCAACCGATGTCACTCGCGCCGTGAAAAAACCACCGGCAAACAGTGCGGCCCCCAGGCCCACCAAGGCATACAGCCCCCCAACAGACAGCCCTCCATTCGAAGCCGGAGAGCCTGCGGCCGGGACTACCTTTGATTCCGTCGACGTTGCTGGCTCGGGTGCCGGATCGGGCTGAGACAGTTCTCCCTCAGACTGGTTATTCGCAGCCGCCAGAAGTTTCTTCCACGAGTCTCCCGGTTGAGCCGTATTGGCCCAGGGCCGTACCGGCTTCATACTGTCGTCTTTGGGCAACACAGCCTCCTCGCCGGGCGGCGGAAGTGGATCAACGGGCGATTCCGGATTCATCGCAGGCTCTTCGACCGGGGGTGGCGGCGGAATCTCATCGAGCGTTCCGATATTCCCCTCTTTTGGCGGAGCCTCCGGATCAACGGGAGCAATCGACAACGGATCAGGAATCGCACCGAAGTCGACCGGTTCTCCTTCCGGCCCCAACACGACAAACTTTCGCATCAGTGGACTGATTCGCTTGCTCCGCGAGTCCGAATCGGGCATTGACGCCGCGCGATCCACATTGGCAGGAGACTGATCGAAATCCATGTCTGCTGGTGCCGACAGACCATCCTCATCACCGATCGAGGCCAATTCGCTGAGCGCTGCAGCCAGCTTACTATCCTTTGGATCGAGCCCCGGCTTCGGCAGCGGAGCGACCGTGCCGTCCAGTTCCGGAACGCGAATCGTGCGGCCACACGTTGGGCAATCGACAATTCCGCCCGCTTGGGCGCGGGAAATCCCGAGGAACTGTCGGCAGTGCTGGCAGCGAAACTTGATCGGCATCGGTAAACGTGATCCTCAATTCCTCATCGCAATCGGCGTGTATACTCAGCCCGCGTCCGACTCAGGATTCGATCCGGAATCTGCTCCCTCAAGGCTCTCGTCCTCGCGAGACTCCAGCAGAATCAGTACGGCTCGAGACAGGCTTGCCAACAGACCTGCCAGAATCAGAACGCTGAGAACCGCCAGGACTCCCACGACAGCTCGGATGGCCGAGACGCCGGACGAATCGTCGGCAGCATTCAGAATCAGGCCGAGCACCACGGACACAACAATCAGTGCAAGGAGCAGCAGACCCACTGCCCTGAGCAACGAAATCTGACGACACAACACCTGACGCAATTCCTCAGGATGTCCAGCTTCAAGGGGTCTTTCAGTCACCCGGTCCTCACTGAGAGCGTCTGCTTTGAATTACGAAACATCGGCAACCGCACCCCATTCATTCTGACTCGCTTCTCACTCAGGAGAAAGGATGCCTGCCGAAAAACGGCCGACCGTAACGGGACAAAAGCCGCCACCTTGACATGAAATAGTGTACACACGCAATCAGTTTCGGCTGACCGAGGCCAAAAGTAATTCGCACGGGAGTGTCGTCCCCTAAAAGAAGCTGAGACAATTCCGCTCAGCTCTTCCGAATACGGCCACTGGAAATGAGACATCCTCGAACCACTGACGATTCCGGTTTCTGGCGATCTTCACCTGGCCTCGATCACCAATTTCCATCTTCCGGCTTCTGAATGATCGTGAGCCTCGGACGGGATGCTCCGGACTCCGAGAACGCCCGGCGAGCGAGAGTCCTCGACGCGTTGATGGGCGCTCCCGAGGAGCGGGGACGGAAGAAGAATTGCCGTCGACTTTGTCTCTGAACCGGGATCACAAATACAATTGCCCGGTCGCTCTACGAGTTGAGCGACTGGACTCGCGACGAGCAGTACGATCATTACACCTTGGAAATGTGACCCGCGGGTTGAGCCGCTTGCCGAACCAGACCTCGTTCCCATTCACGGAGGATGATCAATGACACGTCAGCTCTGTTCCACCGGAACTCCGTGGGAAACCTCAGTCGGCTACTCGCGAGCCATCCGTGTTGGCCAGCAGATCTTTGTTTCGGGAACGACGGCCTCCGCTGAGGATGGCTCCACCGTGGCTGTTCGAGACGCGGCCGGGCAAACTCGGTACGCGATGCAGAAAATCGAAGCGGCCTTGGCCGAACTGGGTTCATCACGGAGTGATGTCGTTCGAACAAGAATCTTTGTCGTCAACATCGATCAGTGGGAAGAGATCGGCCGAGTCCACGGCGAATTCTTCCGCGACATCCGCCCGGCAGCCACCATGGTCGAGGTCAGCCGCCTCGTCAATCCGGACCACCTGGTCGAAATCGAAGTCGACGCCGTTCTGAAGGATTGATCGCCCCAGACGCCACTGTTGCTCATAACATTCCCGTGCAAGCCCCCATACGCACGGAAAACACCCGTCAGTAAGACGTGCAGGCAGAAATCCTCTCGCCTCTGATCGTCAGATCACGCTACTCTGTCCGGATGCAGAATTCCGAAGACCAGATGGAATCCCAGGACCAGTTTGAACCGCAGCTCGACGGCTTTCCCAGCGACGCGCGGCACCGCCACCGTCAGTCTCATTCGCGGGACAGCCTTGAAGTCCTTGCGACACAGTTCGCCGACCGAGTTCGACGTGGCGAACATCCATCGATGGATCAGTACCTTGCTGCCTATCCTGAACATGCGGACGGAATTCGCGAGTTGTTCCCCATGGTCGCCGCACTGGAGCAATGGAAGCACGACCGCGAAGTCACTCTCCTGCGCAGCCAGATTCCAGACGAATTCTCAATCGAACAGCTAGGCGACTGCCGCATCGTTCGCGAAGTCGGACGTGGCGGAATGGGCGTTGTGTTCGAAGCGCTGCAGGGGCCGCTGGAACGACGAGTCGCCGTGAAGCTGCTGCCGTGGCGGTTCTCTATGGTTCCTCGCTGGCAGCAAAGTTTCGAACTCGAAGCACAGACAATCGCCAGACTGCAGCATTCCAGCATCGTTCCCATCTATAGTTTTGGAACGCACGAAGGCTACGCCTATTACGTCATGCAATACGTTGAGAGCGTCAGTTTGGCTCGCGTGATTCAGGTCCTTCGCGAAAAAGACTCCATCGTTTTCTCGACCATGATCGATGCCGCGTCGGAGGGAGTTTCAACTGACTCCGTTCGTGCCGCGCGACATTCAGGAGCACCTCGCCGGGGACTCCGTCGTGACTCGTGGAAGAGCTTTGCCCGCATCGGTATGCAGGTCGCCCAAGCGCTGCGGTACTCCCACGGACAGGGAGTTCTCCACAACGATGTGAAGCCGGCCAATCTACTGATCGACGCAACGGGGAAAGTCTACATGACCGACTTCGGCCTCGCCGCGGAAGTGAATCGGGAACCGGAGGCCGAAGATGGACAAGTCAATGGAACGATTCGCTACATGGCACCGGAACGATTCGGGGGGGAATCCAATCAGACCAGCGACCTGTACTCTGTCGGAGTCACGCTTTACGAACTCGTGTCACGCCAGACGGCTTTCAACCCGGAAGACCGGGGTGAACTCATCGAGAAAATCACCCAGGGATCGATGGAGTCACTTCAACAGATTGACCGCAGCATCCCAACCAGCCTGGCACTGATCATCGAGAAAGCGTGCGCGTTTCTACCAGAGGATCGCTACCAATCTGCCGCACAACTGGGACTCGACCTCCAGCGGTTTATCAACGACGAACCAATCAGCGTGACTCCGCCAAAAGAGGGCATCCGTCGCTGGCTACCCTGGCGAAGCTGACTGGACCGCCGCAAGCGGCCCGTTTTCCTCAAAAGATGCCAAGGTGGTCACGTGCTTCGTCGGTCATCCGCTCGGGCGTCCACGGCGGAGTCATGACTAGTTTGATTTCGGCGTTGTCTACCAGTCGCAGCCGCTCCAAGGACATCTTCGCCTGCTGGACAATTTGAGGGCCAGCGGGACAGGCGGGGCTGGTGAGGGTCATGTCGACGTAGGCGTTTTTACCGTCGTGATTGACCGAATAAACAAGCCCGAGATCGACGATGTTGATCATCAATTCCGGGTCAATGACGGTTCGCAAGGCGTCGATCATTTTTTCATCGAGCGATTTTTCGACCTCGCCTTCCGCTTCCGAGGCATGCTCCTCGCAGATCGCCGGCGTTTCTCCCACTCCGGTCTGTCCCCCGGATCCGGTGGTCTCCTGGCAGCACGAATCCGAACCTGCTTCAGCGGTCGGCAGGTCGAGCGCGGTCGGGCCTGCGACTTCTTCTGCACTTTCTTCCCGTGGACGGAGCAGGATGTCGTCGCCCTCGACTTTGACTTCAAAGGTGGCAATGGCCGAAGTCGCCGGCATGCACTTCGGCTCGCCGGTCTTCAGGTCAAAGCGAGCTCCGTGACGAGGACAAACGATCTCGCCGTTTTCAATCGGCCCGTCCGTCAGCGGCTGCCCGTCATGCGTGCAGACATCTTCCACGGCCTGGAAGGAACCGTCGTCGTTCTGAACGAGCAGAATGGGGATGTCATCGTCGTAAAACACGGAAAGCCGCTCACCGGGCTTAATCTCGTCAACGGACGCAACCTGTTCGAATTCAACCATGGTTCTACCTGCAGAATCGATCATTCGCCAATGCCAAGTTTTCGTTCGACAGCCTTGTCGAGCGTTTCTCGCACCAGTTCAACGGGAATCCGATCGGTGACCGTCTGGAAAAAGCCCTGCACGATCATGTGCATCGCTTCGTATTCAGTCAGGCCGCGGCACATGGCGTAGAAGACCTGCTCCTCATCGACTCGACCAGCGGTCGCTCCGTGAGTACATCGGACATCGTCGGCTTCGATTTCGAGACCGGGGATGGCGTCACAGCGGGCCGTGGGGCTCAGCATCAGCGAGTCGTTTCGCTGGTAACCGTCCGTCTGCTGAGCTTCGGCCTCGACCTTGATCATGCCTCGCCAGATGACTCGGGCTTTGTCGCGAAGGACATCTTTATAAAGCAGATCGGAGCGCGTGTCCGGGGCGTTGTGAGACTGTTCGGTGTAGTACGACAGAACCTGCTTGTCCGTGGCGAAGGTGACGCCGTTGACCTGACCTTCAGCTCCGCGGCCGTCGAGGTGCACGTCCTGGTGGATGTGGGACAGCTTCGAACCAAGGCCACCAACAGTCCACTGCAGCGAACCGTTGCTTTCGACTCGGCCACACTGATGAGCGATGTGCCAAGTCTTCGCGTTCCAGTTCTGAAGCTGGACATAGCGAAGCCGCGCTTCGCGACCCACTAGCAGTTCAACGGCTCCGACATGGAGTCCGGAGGTCCTGTCCGTTTCCGATGAGGTCTCTTCCAGCAGAGTCGCTTCCGCACCGTCTTCGAGAATCACGAGCGTGTGACTAAAGTCCGCCGTCGCTTCCCGCGCGAGCCCGATCAGGCTGTAAAGCGGCTCATCAACCGTGACATTTCGCGGCACATAAAGAACCGTACCGCCGGTCCAGAAGGCCGCATGCCAGGCAGAGAAGCGATCCGTTTCCGGCGTGACGCCTCGCGTTGCGAAGTGAGGCTGAATGGCGTCTCCGTGATCCCCCAGAACCGAGCACAGGTCGCCAAAGATGACTCCTTTTTCGGCCAGCGTGTCTGAGATCGACTGGCGAAGGCAGTGGCCGTCGAGATGAATGACCGCTCCACCGAATTCGGCTCTGTCCTGCATCAGCGTTGTGAGGCCGGAGGGAGCTCCGGGGTCAGCCTGCAGCTGATACTTCGCGGGGCGGAAAGCTCGCAGCGGAACCCGCTTCCACTCTTCCGGGTCGAGTTCTTCGCCTTCCAGTTTCTGAAACAGCGCGAACGCCTCACGCCGACGTTCGGTCACCCACTCAGGCTCATCACGAGTCTGAAGAAATGCCTCAAACACCTCGGAGGTAAACCCGGAGGGGATGCTGACTGTTGTCGCTGTCGGTTCGCTCATTGTGCAGACTGAGCCGAAAGGCTCTCGTGGGGTGCGTCAGCCGACCGAGCCTTCCATCTGCAGCTCGATCAGTTTGTTCATCTCGACGGCGTATTCCATCGGCAGCTCTTTGACGAGCGGCTCGATGAAACCGGTCACGATCATCGCTGCGGCTTCGTCCTCGGTCAGGCCGCGGCTCATCAGATAGAAAAGCTGCTCTTCGGCGATCTTCGAGACACTCGCTTCGTGCTCGATCGTGACGTCGTCTTCTTCAATTTCGATATACGGGTAAGTGTCGCTGCGGCTTTCCGGGTCGAGGATCAGGGCGTCGCAGATGACGTTGGTCTTACAGTTGGTCGCTCCCTTTTCAACCTTGGCTAGGCCACGATAGCTGGAGCGGCCACCGCCTTTCGAGATGCTCTTGGAGATCACCCGACTGGACGTATTTGGAGCACAGTGAACCATCTTGGCTCCGGCGTCCTGATGCTGGCCCTGGTTGGCAAAGGCGATCGAGAGGGTCTCACCGCGAGCCCCCGGTTCCATCAGATAGATGGCCGGGTACTTCATCGTGATCTTCGAACCCAGGTTGCCATCAACCCACTCCATCAGAGCATCGCCATACGCCATCGCCCGTTTGGTGACCAGATTGTAGACGTTGTTGGCCCAGTTCTGGATCGTCGTGTAGCGGAATCGCCCACCTCGTTTGACGACGATCTCAACCACGGCCGAGTGCAGACTTTCGGCACTCCACGTGGGAGCCGTACAGCCTTCGACATAGTGAGCCGACGCGCCCTCATCGACGATAATGAGAGTCCGCTCAAACTGGCCCATATTTTCCGAGTTGATTCGGAAGTAAGCCTGCAATGGGAACTCAATGTGGACGCCAGGCGGAACGTAGATAAACGAACCGCCGGACCAGACCGCTGAGTTCAACGCCGAAAACTTGTTATCCGCCGGCGGGATGATCGAAGCGAAGTGCTCTTTGAAGAGTTCGGGATGCTTCTTGAGAGCCGAGTCCGTATCGGTGAAGAGGACGCCCTGTTTTTCCAGGTCTTCCTGCAGACTGCCGTAAACAACTTCCGATTCGTACTGAGCTTTGACGCCGGCCAGATATTTCTTTTCCGCTTCCGGAATGCCAAGGCGGTCGTACGTTTTACGGATGTCGTCCGGCACGTCGTCCCAGGACCGCTCCTGTTTATCGGACGCCTTCATGTAGTAGAAGATGTTCTGAAAGTCGATCTGATCCAGATCGCCACCCCAGTTCGGCATCGGCCGCGAGAAGAAAATGTCGAGGGACTTGTGCCGGAATTCGCGCATCCACTCGGGCTCGTCCTTCATCCGCGAAATCTGCTCGACGATTTCGTGGTCCAGACCCTTGCGGCTTTTGAACGCGTAGAAATCCGTCGGATCGTGGAATCCGTACTGATAATCACCAACGTCGGGATCAGCTTTGAGGTCAGTCGACATGGCTGAATATCCGTTGTGAGGAGTTGATTTCGCTTTGGGCGAGAACGATTAACCGAGAGTGCCTAAACCGTTGCCGCTTCTTCCTGAGTTTCTTCCGCGGCCGCTTCTGGATGCCGCTCGCGAACTGCGGCGTAGCCATTCGCGTGAAGTTCATGAGCCAGCGTGGCGTCACCCGTTTCGACGATCCGACCGGCAAGCATCACGTGAGTGAACTGTGGCTTGTTGAACTCAAGTAGCCGCTCGTGGTGGGTGATGATGAGCACACCCATCTCCGGTCCAGAGAGCCGGTTCACTCCCTCGCTGACCACCTTGACCGCGTCGCTGTCGAGTCCACTATCGGTCTCGTCGAGGATCGCGAACTTCGGCTTCAGCATAGCCAGCTGAAGAATCTCCATCCGCTTCTTCTCGCCACCAGAGAAGCCGTCGTTGAGGTATCGCCTGGCGAATTCGGTATCCATACCGAGCTCACTCATCTGATCGCGAAGCTCTTTGCGGAACTCCCGCATCGGCATCAACCCCTCGCCTTCCTTCCGATCCGGTGAGCGGACGTTTGTCACAGCGTGACGCAGAAAGTCGGCGACGCGCACACCCGGAATCGTGACCGGATACTGGAAGGCCAGAAACATGCCGAGCCGCGAACGCTCATTCGGGTCAAGTTCGTTGAACGACGTGCCGTCGATCTCGACGTTGCCGCCCGTGATGGTGTACTTGGGATGGCCGGCGAGGGCGTAAGCAAGCGTGCTTTTTCCCGAGCCGTTCGGTCCCATCAGCGCGTGGATCTCACCCTGGTTAATCTCAAGATTGACGCCTTTCAGGATCGGCGTTTCCTCGACAGAGACGTGCAGGTCGGTGATCTTCAGAACGGACATGGTTACGGATCCGCAAACAGCTAGTGATAAGGGACTCTCCCCACGGAGAGCGAATGGGCGACCTCGTCCGTGAGGGCGTCTTCCGGGAAACTGACAATCTCAAGTAACTTGAGGCTTAGACCTCAACAATCTTCGGTACGGCAGGCACTGCGGCGACGCCATGGTGATGCGGAACCGGGATGTTTTCCTGGACGTCTCGCCCCAGCTTCCGTGCTTTGATCTTGTCCTGAATCCGCATGATGCCCTCAAGGAGAGCTTCCGGTCGCGGAGGACAACCCGGCACGTAAACATCAACTGGAACCACGAGGTCCACACCCTTTACGACGTGGTAACCCCACTTGAAGTACGGTCCGCCTCCGACGGTGCAGGCGCCCATTGCGATAACATATTTCGGATCGGGCATCTGCTCATAGAGTCGACGAACCCGACTGGCCATTTTGAACGTCACGGTCCCCGCAACGATCATCAGGTCAGCCTGACGCGGACTTGCGCGAAACGCGCCTGCACCAAATCGGTCGAGGTCGTAGCGGCTGGCACCGGTCGCCATCATCTCAATCGCACAGCAGGCGAGGCCAAAGGTCATCGGCCAGATGCTCGATTCCTTCGCCCAGTTCATGCCCTGTTCGAGAGTTGACAGGATGACATTTTCTTCGAATCGTCCTTCGATCCAGCTCATCGTTTTCGCCTGTAGGTCAAGTCCAGCTTCCCTCCGGACATCATCGGTCCGGCAGTTTCGGGCGACACAATAACAGCCGCCTGTTCGCTTGCAACCGTTTTGGGAATCTCGAGTTAACGCATCCTTCCTATCGGGAATCCGGCGTACTGAGCCTCAATTCTCAGCCGCCGGATCGGTGTTATCCGTTCGTTCAGTCACGTGAAATTCGCAGTGAGCGTGCCCGTCGAGACAGCACTGTGTGAGCGACACATCCGCATTCAGAATCCGGCTGAAAACATCGGATTCCATTTCGCAAATTGACGGATCGAGCGTGGCAAGGTCCTGGTAAGGACAGCTCGTTTCCCGAAGCACAGGAAGCCCCGCTTCAGCGTCAAACTCAAAATCGTAGCCTTGGCTGACCAGTTGTTCCTGGAGTTGCTGAACCCGGTTCTCGAGGGGACCATTTGAGTTCACTCGCCCATATTTCTGGACAAATTCGTCTCGAACTGCCGCAAGAAGACTCGCCCGGATTGCTGAATTGTCAACCTGATGAATCACCCGCCAGAGGACGAGAGCCAAGTCCCGGTAATTCTCACCGAGATGCCGCAAACCGGCATCGCTGACCCGGTAAACGTGCCTTGGCCGGCCTCTGCCGGACTTGACAGTCTCCCGAACGACCAACTCATCTCCCTCAAGACGCGTCAACCGCTGCCTTACTGCTGTCGCCGTAACCCCCACAGCTAGACAGAGTTCCTGCACGCTGCCACCACACATACGGTGAAGCTGCTCTAGGAATTCCTGATCGTTGCGGTCGACGGCAACTCGCATGACCGATGCCTACTGAGAATATCTGCACGGGAGTGATTTCGACCGATCATAGTCGCAAGACACACTTTACACAACCAAAACTGTGTAAAATGTGAGAATTCTTAGTGGCGAGACTGCCCCTATGGAACGACAGGCCACAACGCCTTGGAAATCAGTCCCGCGACGAGCCATGCAGTGTCTGAATGAAGAGAGCTTTCCGCTCGCCAGGCAACGTGAAGTCGAAGCCACAACTGCGAAAGAATTCGTCGGTCGAGGTCACAGCCATGACTTCAAGAATCTTCTCGTCCCGGGCGCGCTCAACACACCGACTCACCAGTTCCCGACCCACACCCTGTCCCTGAACGTCGTGCGAGACCGCAAGGCTGCGGATCTCAGCGAGTTTGACAGAGTAAATCTCGAGTGCGGCGAATCCCACGACCTGGCCGTCGCAGTGGGCGACGAAGCCGTGGGGCAAAAGTTCCTGCAGTTCCCGTGTCGTTCGCGGCAGCAATCGCCCTTCCTCAACAAATGGCTGAATGAATTCCACCAGGTCTGACACGTCCTCGGCTGAGGCCGTTCCAATTGTCACGGGGTTGTCGGAAGCGGGCATGATTCTCAGGCGGATTAGAATTGCGGTTCGCCAACTTGAAGCAAACTATCGTACGATCCCGATTCGAACGCCGAAATGAGCAATCAGCATCCCACCTCGCCTTTGCGTCAGACCGAACAACGAGGAACGGTTGTAGCGTCCGTGCCAGAAACTCCACCGGAACTGCCGTGACTGCCGAACTCGCCAGCATCGACACCAATCGCCGATTTGACGTCGCAATCCTCGGTAGCGGCTTCTCCGGCAGCATCCTCGCCTGGATCCTGGAGCAATCCGGGCTGAGGACTATTTTGATTGACAAAGATCGGCACCCGCGGTTCGCAATCGGCGAATCTTCGACACCGTCGGCGAATCTCATTCTGCGAAGCCTCGCCGAGACGTACGACCTGCCCGAATTGGAGACTCTGTCCCGGTACGGCACGTGGCGAGACGAGTGGCCGAAGGTCCGTTGCGGATTGAAGCGAGGTTTTTCGTACTTTGCACACCGTTCCGGCGAGCCATTTTCGACCAACGAGAGGAACGTGAATCAGCTGATTGTCGCGGCAAGCGTCAGCGACGACCAAGGTGACACACAGTGGTTCCGGTCTGACGTCGATCATTTCCTGGCAAGCAAAGCTTACACCGCCGGTGTCACCCTGATTGAGGCAACCAGACTGGTGTCTGCTCGCCACGAATCGCCAAGGAACTGGTCACTCGACCTTTGCCAGGCAAATCTAACGCGAACCATTGCGGCCGACTTTGTCGTTGATGCCACAGGAGCAGGCCAGGCACTTATCCGAACCGGGGCCGTTGAGTGCTTGCCTGGAAGACTGCAGACTCGGACCCGGTCGATTTTCGCGCACGTCCGCAGCCTGCCGCAGTGGGAAGATTGCCTGAATGCGATCGACGTCGGCAGCACAGCTCCACATCCGTTTCGCTGTGACGACTCGGCGATGCACCACCTGCTTGACGAAGGCTGGATGTGGTGGTTGCGATTTGACGGTGGAATCACGAGCGTCGGGCTGGTTCTGCCCGAAGGCAAATCTCCGACTGAAAGCGTCACGCCAGAGGCCGAATTCCGAGCCGTTCTTGCTCGTTACCCCTCTCTCTTAACTGCCTTCGACAAAGCTCAGGTTGCCACGCCTGAGGTGACCCGGACAAGCCGGCTTCAGCGTCTCAACGAGAATGTTGCGGGCGAGGACTGGGCTCTACTGCCGTCGACGGCCGGGTTTGTCGATCCACTACACAGTACCGGCATTGCTCATTCACTGTCGGGAGTCGAGCGACTGGCTTCCGTGCTGACTCAGCCGTCAGGCACATGCCGTAATCAGGCTCTCTCGAATTACGAAGAGCAGGTTGTGAGTGAACTACGGTGGATCGATCAGTTGGCCAACGGCTGCTACTGGAGTCTGCGAGACTTCCGCAAATTCGTCGCGTTCTCCATGTGCTACTTCGCTGCTGCTTCTACTTATGAGCGACACCGTCTCGCGGGTAGGGCTGCCAGCTTTCTTTGTGCCGATGATCGCACGCTTGTTGAAACAGTCAGCGAACTGGCAGGAGCGATCGCCAATCATTCCTCCGCCGAGTTTGAGTCCGCCTGCCAAGTGGCACTCAGCCCGTTTAATCACGTGGGACTTTTCGCTCCGCAGCATCCCAACATGTATGAATGCACGGCGTTGCCGATGTGAACGCACTCATTAGGGAGATCCCTCACAGACCGATTTATGAGATCAACTCCTGCACAACATCGCCAGTCGGGACGAGGCGGAACGGACGGTGCTGGCGATCGTAAATCATACGGTCGTGCCGGATCCCCAGTTGATGGTAAATCGTCGAGACGATGTCACCCGGGATCAGAGCATCTCGAGCCGGGAAGGCTCCCGTGGAGTCGCTTGCTCCATAAATCAATCCTTCGCGGAAGCCGCCGCCGATCAGCATGAGGCTGTAGCAGTAATTCCAGTGATCCCGGCCCGCGTCGTTCTTGTTGATCTTGGGAGTTCGGCCAAAGTCGCCCATGACGGCCACGACCGCCCGCTTGAGCATCCCGCGTTCGTTCAAGTCCGTCACCAGCGATGAGACCGCTGAATCCAGTTGCGGCAGCAGCGTTCTCCTCAGCTTCTTGAAATTGCCGCTGTGCGTATCCCAAGTCGCGTTCGCGTCGGGAGCCCACGAGAGCGTGACCAGCCGAGTTCCCGCTTCTAGCAGTCGCCGGGCCAGCAGCGTACTTTGCCCGTAGATGTTTCGGCCGTAGGCCTCGCGTAGTTTGTCAGGCTCGTCAGAGATCCGGAACGCGGCCTGCGCTTCGGAAGAGGTGAGAAGATCGATGGCTCGTCCCTGAAGACCCGTCATCTCCCGCGGGGAAGATTCACTCGCCAGGCGGCGGTCAATCTGCTCAACAAGGGATCGTCGAGTCGCGAGTCTCTTTGCAGAAACTCCGGTTTGCAGAGTCAGCTCTGGAATCCCGAAGTCCGCCGCGTTGGGGTCCTTGAGGACGAACAGCGGATCGCGCTGACTGCCCAGGAAGCCGGCGAAAAAGCCTGGCTGCGGCGGGCCTTTGGCTCCCTCTTTCGTAATGTACGGCAGGCAGACGTGCGAAACCGCGTTGCGTTCCGGCGGGCGGATCATGCTCAACACGGAACCCGGTGTCGGGTAGTCGGTCGGTTTCGTGCCGCCACCGATCTCGCCTCGATCGTGCCCCGTGATCGCGGCATAAACCGCAGCCGCGTGAGCATTGTTGACTCCGTGGTGCATCGAACGGACAACGGTCGCACGGTGGGCCTGCTGAGCGAGCTTCGGCAGGTGCTCGCTCATCTGGTATCCCGGCAGCGAAGTGGCAATCGGTGAGAACTCGCCCCGAATGCCGTCGGCCGCATCCGGCTTCATATCCCACATATCGAGATGACTGGGGCCGCCGTTCAGAAAGATGAGGACACAAGAGTCCGCCCCCGGAGTCAGTTGTTCCCGACGGTTCGACTCGTCCGATGCGACAAGGTCTGTCAGGGACGCACCGAGTGCTCCGAACGTGCCCGCCTGGAGCACTCGACGCCGGGAGATTTCGGACAGTGCCGGAAACATCGCAGTCCTCAACTCTACTTGAATGCCTCGTGGTCAGGATCGCCACCCGATTTCAGATAGGCAATCAGATCGAGGATTTCCTCCTCCGTCAATGTGTCTAACAGACCTTTTGGCATCGGAGACAGCGGTGAAGGAATCATTTCTTCGATTTCGTCCCGGTTGACGGCCGTGAATCTTCCAGGGTCGAGCATGTTCTCACTGACCAGGTAATTCTTGCCAGAGAGGTTCGCGATGCGGCCCGTCACAGCCTTGCCGGTCTCGAGCACAAACGTCGTTGCCTGGTACTGGTCTGAAATCGTCTTGCTCGGCTCGAGCAGCGACTCCAGCATGTCTTTGTCGTTGAATCGTCGCCCGACTGCATCCAGCACCGGACCAACGATGCCGCCCTCGCCCGCAAAGCGGTGGCATTTAAAACACGCTCCCTGAGCAAACATGCGGCGGCCGTTTTCAAAATCGCGACCGGTCTTCTTCGTCTGCAAAACAGGCAGCAGTTCTTTGACCGTCCATTTTTTGACGACCTCGCGAGGCTCGATGATCGACACTTTCGCCGGATCGGGAGCAACGGTAAGCGTCTCTTTCAGTTGCTCTTTTTCTTCCTTGCTGAGCCGGTCGATGGCCTCGCCGCGGATGTTGCCGAGAAAGCCCTGAAGCGAGTGCCCTCCACGGTGAGCTGCCGCTTTGTTGAAGTAGGCGAAGTAGCGTTTGTGGTCATCGAGCGACCAGCCGTCCTTCACCGTCCGCAGCCAGAGAGCCAGCTGCATCTGCTCTTCCTGCGTCGCGGCATTCTCGATCAGATCGAGCGTCCGCGGCACGACTTTGGGAGCCTTCAAATAAATCAGCAACTGAGTCAGTTCCCGGTTGAGTCGCGTCGACTTCGCGGGAAAAAGCGGATCGAATCTGCCCAGCAGAAGCTCTTTCGACTTGCTGGACGGCTCTCCGACTCGAATTAACTGAAGCGAAATTGCTCGCAGGATATCCAGCTGTTTCCGTTCGGATTCCATTCCAAAGTCAATGTCAGTCAGGGAGTCGATGATCGTTTCCTGCGTTTTCTTTCGTTCTCTCTCTGAAAGAGCATCGCTCTGCCGGGCACTCGCAATGCCGAGCGTGACCAGTGCGTCAGTTGTACCACCCAGGTTCCCCAGAGAGCTCCAGTTCTTGACTGGCACATGCTCAAACGCAATTCGCGCCGCGTAGCGAACGTGCCGGTCTGGGTGACTCATTCCGCGGATGATTGAAGCAGGTTTAATCGTGTCAAGGTCAGAGCGGTGCATCGACTCCAGTTCCCTGCGAGCAGCCACTGACGGATGCGGCGGTCGAGTGACCTGCGGCGGCGGATCGGTCGACTCTTTGCCGACATAGGTGACTCGATAGAGACCCGACTGAGTTCTCCGGCCACCGATCGTGAAGTACATCGCCTGGTCTTTCGGGTTGATGACGATGTCCGTCAGTTGAAGCGGCGTGCCGGACGCGAACCGCTCGGCCGTGCCGGTGTAGGTTGCTCCGTCGGGCTTCATATGGACGGCGTACAGAACGCCGTAACTCCAGTCGCAAATGAAGAGAGCTTTCTGGTACTTCTCGGGAAATTTCGCTCCGGTGCCGAAGACGATTCCTGTCGGCGAGCCCGGACCAATGTCGACGACCGAGCCAAGGCTGTCCGGATAGTACTCCGGAAACTTGCCCGTGCCGGAACGCCAGCCGAACTCCGCTCCGCTGACGACGTGATTAACTCGAGTCGGACGGTACCACGGTGTCCCGACGTCCCACTCCATGTCAGCGTCGTAGCTGAACAGTTCTCCGACCGTGTTGAACGCGATGTCGTATTCGTTGCGGAAGCCGGCCGCGATGAGCTCGAAGCGGCTACCGTCGGGATCGGTCTTCGCAATCCAGCCACCGGGAGCCAGCTTGCCGACCGCGTGACCGCCGGCGTCCCACATGCGCGGCAGGAGCTGATCCTCAGCCCAGTTGCGAGGCAGCCGCGAGGTCTCCGGATCGGGAATGTCCGTGTGATTTCCGCCGCAGACGTAAAGCGACTGACCGTCCGGCGAAAGGATGACCGCATGCGGCCCGTGCTCGCTGCCGCCGCGGATCACTCGCAACAGCTTGACCTCATCCAGCGTGTCATCGCCATTCGTGTCGCGAACGCGGTACAGGCCCGAGCCTTTCCCGTTGACCATGACGTAAAGCGAATCGAACGCCCAGCACAGCCCCTGAGCCATGCCAAGGTCCACGTCGATCGTCTCGACCTGAATCGCCTTGCCAGAGATCGCCGGCGGTGTGATGCGATAAAGCTTGCCGTACTGGTCCGAGGTGATCAGTCGGCCTTTCGGATCGGTCGTCAGGCTGACCCAGGAACCCTGATCGTCGGGGACGGAGTACAGCAGTTCGACTTTGAAGTCCTTTGCAATTTTGATCTGGCTGGCGGGTGTCGCCCTGGGAGCGGGTGGGGCCTGGTTCAACAGTGCAATACTGCGGATCTCGATATTCACTTTGGCGTTGTGAGGATCGATCCTCAGTTGTTTGAGACTTTTTTCCGGTTTAAAGAAGACATCGATCTTTTTGAACTTTGGCCCGGCCGAACTCGCCTGGAAGTGCGCAGAGCGTGCCTCACTGGTCCCGGGGTCTCCTTCCGAGAGCCAGAACACCTGGCCATTAAGCCGGCCGGGAAAGCGAGCGTAAATCCGCAGCAGCTTCCAGCCACTCGGAGCTTCAACATCGGTCGCGAAATGCGGGTCGCCACCAGTGCTTTTCACGGCCAGCAGCCCGTCACGCGAAACCAATTCGACCTGATTCAGCGGCTTCCAGCCGGACAGGCTGTCTTTGAACGTCCACTCTCTGGCCACGTCCGCCGCATCAGCAGACAGCGACAGCGCGAAGGAAACCAGAATTGCCGCAGCAAGTTTGAGCGGGGAATACCGCATCATCGTCTCCGTCCAGAAAGGCCGACTCCTCGGAGTCGAGCCGGGATTTCAGCCAGGTCGCGAAGTATGAGCCTCCGCCGGGACGAAGTCGAGCGGCGCCGAATTGCATCCTCTTCCAGGGAATTCGCTCTCAATCAATTTCGCGCTGCGGCAAGCCCGCTTTTCCGGAACAATCGATTCAAATCCTTTTCCGTCACCCGTCAGCGTTTAACTGGGGAAATTCCAGACCTCACGAACCATCAGTCCAGGAGCAAGAGTTTCTGTACTTGCGACGGCGTTCTCAGGAAAAACGTCGCCACGCCAGGAAATTGACGCATGAAGAAACAACCTCGTGCCGAATAGAAAAACGGACGGATCCCCGTCCCTCACGCCGCGAGGAAGAATCATGGTCGCGACCGCCACCCCAGCGCTTGAAGCAGCCCCTGCACCGAATGCTGCCCGCGAATCGAACCCCTGGCGACCAGTCAAGCGGTGCCAGACAATCGAGGAAGCCCTCGCGCGGCTCGCAGAACTGAAGCAGGAAGGCGTCCAGTCCAGCCTGCTGATGGACTCGGGGATCACTGTCATCGCACATCGCTGAGCAATGGCTCATACGCCAAACAATCGCCCGTTAATCAGCGGCGACTGTTCTGGCGCTTCCGGAACGCGTCGATCGTCTTACGAGCCTCATCCACCGTCAGTTCGCCGTCTGAGTTCGCGTCGAGTCTCGTGAAAATGATCAAGTACTGTTTCGGAACTTCCTTTGCGACCAGTTTGCCATCTTTGTTTTTGTCGAGGTCCGTGATACCGCCGAGGAGTTTTGAGACCTCGACCCTGCGGCCAGCAATTGTCAGCTGATCGGACTCCGCCGCCGTCTTCTTTCCGGTCGGATCGATGCCGAGGACCGATGTCGGCACCGCCACATCGAAGTAGCCAATCATCATCTCGTTCCAGGTCTGGTCTCCCCAGCGGACCATTGCGGATGGATCGGGATTGTTAAGGTTTTCTTCCGAGTTATCGTAGTGAGCCACTCCGCGAAGATACGCCCCCTTCGGCAGCGTCACCGGCTTCACCAGGCGGTAGGCCGTCTGCCAGTTGAAGTCGTACTGCGGCACGTCGAGCAGAATCTCACTTCGCCCGTCCGGAAAATGGGCGGTATAGCGAAATGCCTTTCCTCGCAGATGCATGTGAGGCATCATCGCCAGCAACTGCACCTCGGACGGCGCCCGCTGCGAAGGCCGCGATTTGACTTCGAAGTTGTCGTGGCCTGGCGGAATGACGAGGCCTCGAGCCTCCGACACCTGCTGAGTCGTCACGACGTGCTTAATCGTCTTCGGATCGGCAAACACCAGCCCCAGTCGGCTGAGGTCCTTCTGCGGCGTCCCGATTGGCGTGTAGTGCAACTGAAAAACGAGCTTCGATCCGGCCGGCACCAGCTTGGCCATGCCGTCGTCGTAGACGGGAGGCCGGTGCCCGGGGACGTAAGCCGCCAGAAACTCGCCGTTCACGCTGGCGAGGCTCGCGCGCTCGCGCCGGCCGCCGGGCAGAGAAAAGACCAGAATGTGATGCACGACGGCCCGGTTCCCGGGCTGAAGCTCAGCCGCTTTGATCCACCTGTCTTCCGTAAATCCGGGATCGACTGTGAAGTACTTGTAGCGGACCGTTCCCTCAGCTTGCACGTCGAATGGCTGATCCCGCATGTCGATAACAAAGTCCGGTTTTTTCGGCAGCGACCAGCCGGCGGTGTAAGTTCGCGACTCGGGCAGGTCGGCCGGATCGCCCTCAGGGCTTCCGGCCTTCACCCATTCACGAAGAATCTGCTTGTCGTCCTCGCTCATGATTCGAGCGTTGGAAAACTCGCCGTGCTTCGGATCGGCGTGCCAGGGCGGCATCCGTCGATCTTCGATTACCTCGAGTATCGTGTCTCCCCAACCGACAACGTCTTCGTACTTCGTGAGAGCAAAAGGAGCGATCTCGCCCTCGCGATGGCACTCTTCACAGTTCTTCTGAAGGATACGGGCCACCTGATTCGCGTACGTCACCGGACTGTCGACCTTCGGTTTTCGAATCTTCCCGATGAAACAGCCGACAACTTCCGTTGCAGGAGTTCTGACTTTCCGGCCGGCGAGCAGATCGACAACGGCGTTTTTCAGAAACGGCTTCTGGACTTCGTCACGGATGTAGCCGACTCCGTATTGATCGTCGATGCGGCCGTGGTAACGCACGACTCGTTTTTCGTCGAGCACCACGATCTCTGGCGTCCGGGTCACGCCGATCGCGTCGGCCAGCCGATTCCCTGTGTCCTTGAGGACGGGAAACTCGATCCCGTGTCGGCGAGCGTGGGTGGCAACTTCCGTATTCGAGTCCTGCCGGTTGGAGTTCACGCCAAGGAACGTCACCCCGCGAGATTTCAGCTCGGCATTCAGCGACGCCAGACGTGGGGCGTACAGCTTCGCCAAAGGGCACTCTGTCCCCAGAAACGCCAGCACGACGACCTTGCTGGACTCGTAATCGCTCAGCGAGTGCCCCTTGCCCCGGTAATCCCTTACCGAAAAATCATCGACCTTCGTACCCACCAGACTTTTCGGCCGGTCAGCAGAAACCGCCACAGACTGAGCCAGAACGAGGAGCCCCATCGAGAACGCTACAACGTATTTCATTTTCGCAACCAGTAAATGTAGAGAGTCGCTTATCGCCATCGAGCCAGAATAGTAAACAATACCGGAAGGTGACCTGAACCCCTCAGACTCTGCTGAGTATCGGTGTGTATCGCCAGGATCTGCCGAGCTTCGTCGAGCACCTGCTTCCTCAGGTTGAGTACCGCGAAACAGGCTGGGATGACACACGCCTGGCTTCTATTCTCTTGTCGCTCTGTCTCTACCTCGGCTTCCTCGGACAGGACTCAATCAGGCATGCTTTCTGACGAACTGACCGTCTGCCTGATTCTGACCGCTCCGCTTTACGCCGCGTTTACGTCGATGCTGTTCCCGGTCGGCCGCATTGCCGTGGCTCTGGCCGGAGCCGTCTGGCTGGGAGCGGCCACCTGGTTTCTGCTGCAGGTCGAACCGAAGCCCTCGCTCCTCGTGATAGGTTCGTGGCTGGGGGCCAGTGTCGAGCCGTCGCTGACAGTGAAGCTGCAGTTTCAGTTTGACACGACAACGGCCATTACGCTGGGCACGGCGGGGCTGATGCTCGTCCTAGCGAGTTCGCTGATTCGACGTGAGGCACCACCTGAGTCATCAGGTGCGGGCCCCGGGGCTGACACTCTCGGCTCACTTCCCGTGGCATCGTCACCGAAGCTGCTGTTTCTTCTGTTTCTGTGCGGAGTGGCGTGTCTGGCAACGGACTTGATTGTTGTCGTGATGGCATGGCTGCTGCTTGACGTTACTCTGGTGCAGCACCTTGAGACGTCCCGAAAACACGTCAGCGCGAGGCCTCTGAAGCCGCTGCAGATTTCCTCGCTGCTGCTGATTGGAGTCCTGGCTCTCACGCATTCCCGCCACGAGACGACGCAGTTAGGAGATATCTTCAAGAAGGCCACAGCCGATTCGCAAGTCGATGCCGCCTCGGCGAGGGCTCTGCTGGGCTCCCTGGTTGCTCTTGCCATCGGGCTGCGAGCCGCATTGCTCCCAGGAGTGCTCTGGCTGAGACGCACATTCGACTCCGCGCGACCTGCCGAGTTGCTCGTCATCCCGCTGGCCACGCAGATTCCGGCTACAGCCCTGCTGCTGCGACTGGGCTATGTCGTCCGAGTCGACCCGCAACCCGTGCTGCTTTGCGCGGGCATTGCGGCCGCCGCTTCGGCAATCGCCGCCGCTTTTGCGGTGGCTCAGCGAAGACCGGTTGCCGGCCTGCTTCTCGTCCAGACCGCATTGTTTGCCGACGCGGCCGCGATGTTCTGCTCAAAGCAGCCGGTGCCCGCATTTCCGCTTCACTTTTTCCAAGTGGCGACAGTCGCCGGATTCGGCATTGCCCTGCTTGCCACAAAATCCGGCACCTGGCATCAACATCTGACCTGGGCATTTCTCGTCGTGGCCCTCACCAGTTTTTATTACGGCAGTCCGTTCACCGTAGACGCGGCGTGGAATTGGAGCAGCAAGGACCAGCTGCAGACATTTGTCCAAGCCGCTCTTGCTGCGACTCAGCTGCTTTTGCCAATCGCGCTGCTTCGATGCCTGTCTCACAAAGCGAAGAGCGAGGTCGTGTTCCCCGTTGCACTGATCGTATCGCTGCCGCTGCTGGTGGGGTTCATTGGAGTGACTCTGGTCTACTTCGCGAGGAAGTCGGCCATCCCGATGATTCCGCTGAATCCATGGCCAATCGCCGGAACCGCAATCGGCACGCTCACCGTACTGAAACGAGAGCACCGTGTACGAGCCCACTCGCCAGCGCAACCGGCAATTCATTTCATGGAGGAGTGTGGCCATGTCGAGCGACTTTACAAGTGGCTGGTCTCGATGCCAGTGCGGCTCGTCTCAAGAATCGTCGAGACTTTCGACCGGCATCTAATGGGTGGTTCAAAAGAGGGGACCTGGCTGGCTCACTACAGCAACCTCGCCGAACACGCCACTCATCTGCGTGACCTCGATCCGCGCTACACGGCTCTGGCTGCCGTACTGTGCCTTGCCGGAATACTCCTCGCCCTGACCAGCACGTGGAGCTGACATGGACCTGATTGCCCGCGTTTTCCAATCCGTCGCCTCGCATGTAGTGCTGCTGCTGGTCGTGCTGCCGGCTTTCGGCGCAATCCTTGTGCGGATGATGCGGCGGGCGGGATTCGAATCCGTTTACTACACCGCCGTGACCAATGCCTGGACCGGCCTGGTGCTGGCAGTCGTTATGCTGGGCTGTTTCCTGAGCGGCGCGTTCGCCGCTCAGGACGAGCCACTGCCGCAGGACCGTCTCGTTTCGTCAATCCCGTGGCACGGCGAACTGGTGCCGGCGGTGACCGAAACCGAGGTCGTTGACGGTCAAGTTAAAGTCGTTCGGTTTGGGCCGAATATCCGCTTCGCCGTTGGGGTGAGTGGAGTCAGTGTCTGGCTGATCACTCTGACGGTGGGCGTAACGGTCGTCTTCATCCAGAGTTTCTCGCCGAAAGACGATCGACTGGTCCTGCGGCTCTCCTGGATCCTGCTGACCGAGGCAGCACTCATCGGAACGCTGGCAGCACTGGATGTGGTGCTGCTTCCGTTCTGCTCCCTGCTTTCTGTCGTCGGCCTTTCGATCCTCATTGGCGAATTCGGTGGACCTCGCCGTCGCGAGGCCGCAAGGCGATTCTTCATCGGCCAGCTCGCTTCGGGCATGCTGCTGATGCTGGGCCTCGTCGGGCTCGCGATCAGTCACTGGTGGATGCAGGTTTCCGACTTCAACCAGTCGCCGGACATGACCTTCTCGCTGCGGGCGATCGTCGGACAGATCCCGTTTTACTCAACGGGTTCGGAACCGGCTCTCGACTTCTGGAACACGCTCGCTCCGTGGCTGTTTCTGATTCTGTGCGGAGGCGTCTTCCTGAGACTGCCGATCCCACCACTTCACCACGGCTGGCTGCGAGCGGCCGAGCACACCGATCCGCGAGTCGCTGCACTAATCGCCGTGGGATACCTGCCGGCCACGCTGCACATCCTGCTGCGAGTCGTCATGCCGATCTTCGCCGAACAGTCGATCGATCTGGGATACCGGCTCCTCCTTTGGGGCACCGCCGCGGGAACCGCGCTGGCCCTGGTCGCAGCCTCGACGACATCCCGACCGCGACGTCTGGCAGCGATCGGCCTTTCCATTTCCACAATAGCTCTGATGTCCAGCTTCACCTCGTTGCCACCGATCTCGCACGGAGCCGCTCTGCTCACGATCGGTACGGCGTCCGCACTGGCGCTGGCTCTTTTAAGTCCACGAGCGGACACTCTGAATGAGCTCTCCTCCACCGAAAAGCAGTCCGAAAACTTCCGATCATGCCGGAAAGCACTCTCCTCACTACCCGCGTTGAGCCTCGCGATGCTTCCGCCGACCGCGGGATTCTGGGGAGCGTTACTGATCATTGAAGGCCTGTTCCCCTACGCCCCCCAGATCACAACTGTGATTCTGGTGACATTCGCCGTTCTCGGCTGGACGCTGTGGGACGAGATTTCCAGGCCGAACGACGTTGTTCGATCTCCAACAGCCGACCCGGCGAAGCCAGCCTGCGGAGCGGTAACGCTCATCCCGATCGCAGCAGTCCTTGTCTGCATCAGCCTTTTCCCCACCAGCGTGTTGAGCCACATCGCGTCTCCGAGTCTCGAGTCGGAGAAATCGGCGTCTCTTTCGCCCGACTCCGAATCCACGTCGGCTGAAAATCGCAACGGCCGCTTTCAAGTCCGGCCATCAAAGTAGCCTCGCAACGCAAGCCGTTCGGCAACCGCGAACAAGCCAGACGATCGTACAAATGAGCCCAGCAACTCGCGCCCCCGTATTGAATAGATCGACTCCTAATGGAGCATTTCAGATCGACGAGTTTTCTGCTCAGCCTTGCAGACGGCGGACATGTCAAAAGAATGATGCATGACAGATGGCTCTCTTCCTTCAACCTCACGCTGTGAGGCCCGCCGGAATCTCTCATGCCAACTCACAAAACCACTCTCATCGTATTCCTGCCTGCCACAATGCTGGCGTTGGTTTCGCATCCGGCAGCTGCTCAGATTGACGAAGGCACGCTGGACTTTGACCGCGACATTCGGCCAATCCTTTCGGACACGTGCTTCAAGTGTCACGGTCCGGATGAGAATGAACGGCAGGCTGACCTGCGGCTCGATACGCGTGAGGGGCTGTTCCGCACGGCAGAAGGCGTCGCGGTCCTCTCGCCGGGCAACCTGAAGAAGAGCGAACTGGTTAAGCGAATTGTTTCGACCGCTCCTGATAAGCAGATGCCACCGCCGGATTCGGGGCGGTCGCTCACGCCAAAGCAGAAAGACCTCATCCAGCGATGGGTGAAACAGGGAGCGGAATGGAAACAGCACTGGGCCTTCGTCGCACCGGGCCGCCCTGCCCTGCCGAAAGTGAAATACGGCAAGTGGCCTCGCAACGCGATCGACTGGTTTGTGCTCGCGCGGCTCGAGCGGGAAGGCATCCTGCCATCTCCGGCCGCGGACAAACGAACGCTCATCCGGCGAGTGACGCTCGACCTGACCGGCCTCCCTCCAACACCGGAAGAGGTCGACACCTTTCTGAAAGACGACTCGCCGAAGGCTTTTGAAAAGGTCGTCGACCGGCTGATGAAGTCACCTCGCCATGCCGAGCGGATGACGATTCGGTGGCTCGACGCGGCGAGATTTGCGGACACCAGTGGCTACCAGTCAGACGGCCCGCGTTACATGTGGCGGTGGCGGGACTGGGTTCTGGAGGCGTTTCTCAACAACAAACCGTTCGATGAATTTACGATCGAGCAGCTCGCGGGAGACCTGCTGACGAACCCGACGCTCGATCAGCGAATCGCGACGGCCTTCAACCGCAACCACCGAGGCAACGCGGAAGGCGGCATCGTGCCGGAAGAGTTTCAGGTCGAGTACGTCGTCGACCGGGTGGACACCACGTTCACGATCTGGCAGGGACTGACGATGGGCTGTGCCCGCTGCCACAGCCACAAGTACGACCCGATTTCGCAGAAGGAGTACTACCAGGTCTTCGCCGCATTCAACAACATCCCCGAATCCGGCCGAGCTTTGAAGGAAGGCAACTCACCGCCGTGGATCCTCGCCCCGACCCGTAAGCAGCAGGACCGGTTTCTGCAGCTAACTGTGGCCGCTCAAAACGCGGCGCAGAAGCTCAAGAAGTTTGACCGGAAGAGCCAGAAGCAGTTTCTCTCCTGGGTGAAGTCGGGAGCGAAGGATAAGCAGAAGCTCCTCAAACACTGGGACATCAACGAGGGGCTCCTTCTGCGAGCCGATCTCGAATCTGCCGAGCGTCCCGCCTCGACGATCAACTACGGAGCCATCACGGAAGAGCCTCCCCCGCCGAAAGCAAGCGGCAAAGTTACGTTTGCTCAAGGGCGAGATGGCAAGGGCATTTCCATCGACGGAGACGGCTTCGTTGAGATCCCCGACATCGCGAAGCTGGGATACTTCGACGCTTTTTCGCTGGGAGCTCACGTGTTCCTGCCGAAGTTGAAGGCAGGCACGGTGATTTCCAAGATGAAACGGATCGACCGTGGATCCGGCTACAACCTGCACATCAATGATGCCGGCAAGGTGCAGCTGAACCTCGTCAAGCGGTGGCTCGATGACTCGCTACGTGTGGAGACGCTGGACTCGATTCCCGCCGGAAAGTGGGTTCACGTTTTCGCCACCTACGACGGCACGCGGGTTTCCAACTCGATCCGTATCTACATCGACGGCAAGCTGGCTCCGCACAAAACCAACCTTGACGGTATCAACCAGAGCTTCGCCAGTGACGAGCCCGTGCGAGTCGGCGCGGGCAACTCATACTTCCACGGCCGCATCGATGATGCCCGCGTGTATGAGCGAGTCATCAATGTGCACGAGCTACAGGTCATTGCCGAACCACGGTCGATCGCGAAGCTGCTGGAAGATCCCCCGTTGATCGGAACCGGGTTCGGCAAACTCAGCTACTATTGGAACCACGTCGCGGCTCCCGCCCCGATTCTGAAGGCAATCGTCGATGCCGAAGCGGCAGCGAAGCGGCTCGAGGATTTTCGAGCGTCCCTGCCAACTCTGATGGTCATGGAGGAAATGCGGGAGCCGCGGGCGACTCACATTCTCAACCGAGGTCAGTACGACCGTCCCGGCGAACGGGTCTCGATGGGCGTTCCCGCGACGCTTCCACCGCTCTCCGATGACGCTCCGCGAAACCGACTTGGTTTCGCACAGTGGCTCGTCTCCGGCGACAACCCTCTGACCGCTCGTGTCACCGTCAATCGATTCTGGCGGGACTTTTTCGGGGCGGGCCTTGTCAAAACGACCGAGGACTTCGGCTCGCAGGGAGCCCGACCATCGCATCCGGAACTGCTTGACTGGCTGGCGGTGGAGTTTGTGGAGTCCGGCTGGGACATGCGGCACATCCTCAAGACGATTGTCATGAGCCACACGTATCAGCAGTCCTCGAAATTCCCGCCGCTGATGCTGGCCCGCGATCCTGACAACCGGCTGCTCGGCCGAGGTGCCCGCTTCCGCCTTCCCGCCGAGACAATTCGCGATCAGGCCCTCTTCACCAGCGCACTGCTCACCGAGAAACTCGGCGGCCCTTCGGTCAAGCCGTACCAGCCGGCTGGTCTTTGGAGCGAGATCGCCTCGGACAAGGAATACGAGACAGCAACCGGCAAGGACCTGTACCGCCGCAGCCTTTACACCTACTGGAAGCGGACGGTCGCCCCGCCGATGATGGCCAACTTCGACGCCAGCGGCCGCGAAATGTGCGAGGTCCGCCTCACCACAACAAACACGCCGCTGCAGGCGCTCAACCTGCTGAACGATGTGACCTTCGTTGAGGCCTCACGCAACCTGGCTCAACGAGTCCTTCTGGCAGAGGACTCACCGGAGTCGCGGCTCGATCAAGCTTTCCTGCTGACCGTCTCTCGTCCGGCATCAGAAACCGAACGCAAGTTGCTTCTTGCCAGCCTCGAAATCTACGAGGCCTGGTTCGGCCGTCACCCCGACAAGGCAAGAAGCTACCTGAAGTACGGCGAGTCGAATCGGTCTGGCGATCTCAACGACGCCGAACTGGCTGCCTGGACGACAATTTGCAGCACGATTCTCAATCTGGACGAGACCGTCACAAAAGAATAAGCCACTCCAACGCACTGCCTGAGACCGCGATGAAAACCTCCAGCAGATTATTGGCACCGCTCCTGACGCTGCTTCTCCTTGATCCGTCTGTCCGCGCGGAGGACTCCGCGGTCGTACCAGGCACTTCCTGGAAGCACGCCGACCCAGCCTCCGTCGGCTGGAATCCGGTGGCACTCCAAAAAGCCATCGACATGGCAATGTCGCGCAAGTCATCCGGCATCGTTGTCGTCGTGGGCGGAACAATCATCGCCGAGAAGTTCGCGGAAGTGGACGAACCCTCGCAACGCTATCTGGGTATGGTTCACGGAAAAGACAAACTCGGACACCCCATCGAAGACGTCGCCTCGTGCCAGAAAAGCGTAGCCAGCGTTTTGGTCGGCATCGCCCAGGACAAAGGGCTCATGGAGATCGACGACGCCGTTCAGAAGTATCTTGGCGAGGGCTGGTCGAATGCCTCTCCGACACAGGAGAAGCAGATCACGATCCGCCATCTGATCTCGATGAACAGTGGCCTGGATGATCGGCTGCGATTCGTGGCTCCACCGAACACGAAGTGGAAATACAACACGAACGCCTACAGCCTGAGCCTCCGGGCGGTCGCGGCCGCGGCGAAGAGGACACCGAATGAGATTACCAAAATGTGGCTGACCAGGCCGCTCGGCATGAAAGATTCGCGCTGGATCGAGCGGAAACTGCCGACGATTGCCCCTCCGGAAACGAACAAACTGGGCTTCGCGACAACAGCGCACGACCTGGCTCGATTTGGACTGCTCGCGCTGCGGCGAGGGCAATGGAGCAAGGCACAAGTCGTCAGTGCGGACTTTCTCAAGCAGTCCGCTCACCCGTCTCAAAAGATCAATCCCGCTTACGGGTTTCTCTGGTGGCTCAACGGACAGAAATATTTCGTTCGTGGCCAGCGCACGATGCAAGGGCCTCTGAATACGGAGGCTCCTTCGGACATGTTTGCCGCGCTGGGAGCTCTCGGGCGGAAGTGCTACGTCGTCCCGTCGCTTGACCTGGTTGTCACACGGCTTGGCGATGAGCCGAATACGTCCGACAAAAAGAATTTCGACCTGGAGTTCTGGCGACTGATGTCAAAAGCCGCGCCGAAGACATCAAAGAACAACTGACCGACAACCCACGAGGCTCGCGCCTCTCACCATGCAGGAGGAAACTGGCATGCAGCGAAACCTTCACATCACGGCGCTCATCCTTGCGTTCGGACTCGCTCCTCTCGCCGGATTCTCGCAGGACGAAACCGGCAAGCCTCTCGAACTGGCTTTGCAGTCTCAGTCCGAGACCAGTGCCGGCAGCGGCCGCTTTCACATCAAAACGCGGCAGGAACAGTGGAAGCCCCAAGAGACGGCAATCATCGTGTGCGACGTCTGGGACCTGCACCACTGCCTCAACGCCGTGCGGCGGCTTGAGGAACTCGCACCGCGACTGAACGCCGTGCTGAAGGAATCGCGGTCAAGAGGCGTCACGATCATCCACTCGCCCAGCGACTGCATGCCGGCTTATGAAAAACACCCAGCGAGGATCAATGCAAAGCTCACGATTCCCGCAGAGTGGGTTCCGCACGACGTGAAGTCCTGGTGCTCGCTCATCCCGACAGAAGAGCGGGCAGCCTACCCGATCGACCAGTCGGACGGCGGTGAGGACGACGATCCGGAAGAGCACGCAAAGTGGGTGGCTCACTTGAAGTCGCTCGGCCGCAATCCTGGCACGCCTTGGAAGAAGCAGTCCGACCTCATCGAAATCGACGGCGAAACAGATTTCATTAGCGACCGAGGCGACGAAGTCTGGAACGTCCTCGAGTCGCGGAATATCCGCAACGTCATTCTGACCGGTGTCCACCTCAACATGTGCGTCCTCGGCCGGCCGTTCGGCCTGCGTCAGATGGCCCGCAACGGCAAGAACGTCGTCCTGATGCGCGACATGACCGACACAATGTACAACCCTGATCGATGGCCCTTCGTCGATCACCACACCGCTACGGACCTGATCGTCTCCCACGTCGAGCGATTCGTTTGCCCCACAATCACCAGCGACCAGATCGTCGGAGGCGTTCCCTTCCGCTTCAAGGAAGATCGACGAACTCATCTGGCCATCGTGATGGCCGAGGATGAGTACGAAACAAACCAGACGCTCCCGCAATTTGCCACAGATCATCTTGGCCTGCGATTCAAGGTGACTCAGGTCTTCGGCAGCGACGAAGAGCGAAACAGCATTCCGAATTTCTCCGCCATCAAAGACGCCGACGCCGTTCTGATCAGCATCCGGCGGCGAGTTCTCCCGTCAGCCGAACTGCGTATTCTTCGAGAATTCGTGGCATCCGGAAAACCGGTCATCGGAATCCGCACTGCCAGCCACGCCTTTTCGCTGCGAGGGAAGAAGCCACCAGAGGGCTACTCAGACTGGCCCAAATTTGATGCTCATGTATTCGGAGGCAGCTATCACGGACACCTTGGGAACAAGCTCAATTCCACGATCCAGGCTGAAGAGAAACTTCTGCACCCGATCCTCAGAACGCTCACAAAAAAGCCATTCGACCAAGGCTACTCGCTTTACAACGTCATGCCGCTGGCAAAGGGTACGGCGGTTCTTGCCAGAGGCACTGCGGATGGACACCCCACTGAACCCGTTGCATGGACCTTCCAGCGAACTGACGGCGGGCGTTCGTTCTACACGTCGCTCGGCCATCCCCTCGACTTTGCGAATCAACATTTTCTGCAACTTCTGTTGAATGGGATACACTGGGCCTGCGGCATTCCTCAGCCGTCCGTAATTCCAGCGGACATCCCAGGATCAGCCGCCATGGAGCGGTGGATCACGATGAGCGTCCCGCCCGAAACTCCACTGGCCACTTTTGGTCGAATGCCGCTTCCGCTCTGGCAGAGATGCATCATTCGTGTTCCGCACGAATGGAAAAGCGAAAAACTCGTCGTTGAGTTTGGTTCAAGGACCGGCATTGAGGCCGCATTTCTGAATGGGAAAGCGGCGAAGCTGAACGCCGCGGCCAGTGTCGCAAAGCTGCCCGCTGATGCCTTCCAATTCGGTGAGGCCAATCTACTGACACTGCGTCTGAAACCGGGTTCCCTGTTATCCAGTGAACCTGAATTCTCGAGCGGCAACTACCATCTCTCTCTGGCGGGCAAATGGCAGGCTCGACTTTCTCAGGACGAGTCGCTTGCCAACATGCCACTCCCCTCGAAATTTGGTGGAGCGACGGACATTGTTTTCTCGCCCGAGGAGCCGTTGTGGGTCGCTCGACCTGTCACGATGCCTGGCGAGTTTACCGGCGGCATCGAGGGCCCGGCCTGCGACAAAGCCGGAAACATTTTCGCTGTAAACTTCGGCCGCCAGGGCACAATCGGCCGAGTGACTCCGTCCAGAGTCGGCGGAGTTTTCATCACTCTACCCGAGGGCAGTGTCGGCAATGGAATCCGGTTCGACAAAGACGGCTCATTCTTCGTCGCCGATTACCCGCAGCACAATATCCTGCACGTGGACCCGAAAACGAAGAAAGTCACGACGCTCGCTCACAACCCGAAGATGAATCAGCCGAACGATCTGGCTATGGGTCCGGACGGAACTCTGTGGGCCAGCGATCCCAACTGGCCTAAAAGCACCGGTCAGATCTGGCGGATTGACCGGGTCGGGACAACAACGCTCGTCGGACCCGACATGGGCACGACCAATGGTATCGAGGTCAGCCCGGACGGCAAGACGCTCTACGTCAACGAGAGTGCTCAACGAAATATCTGGGCCTTCACGATCACAAAGGAAAAGACGCTCACTGACAAACGCCTCTTCAAGAAGTTCGAGGACCACGGCTTCGATGGCCACCGGTGCGATGTCGATGGAAACCTTTACGTCACCAGATATGGCAAAGGAACCGTCGTCAAACTGTCACCGAAAGGCGAGATACTTCGGGAGATAAACGTTCTCGGCAAACGCCCCAGCAATCTGTGCTTCGGCGGCCTGGACGGCCGGACAATCTACGTCACCGAGGTGGAGTCAACCCGCCTGATTGCCTTTCGAGTAGACAAGCCAGGAGCGGCATATCTGAGGATCAAACAATAGGTCAGTTGCTTTTTCGGTCGGGGCGGTAGCCCTTCCCTGGTCGACTGCGTGATTGCCGTTTCTTACGAACTGAACTCTTCTTCCCAACAGGCTTGCCGTCTTCGTCTTTGCCGCGAGCAGACTCGCTGCGGAAGCGTTTGCCGGCGTCTTTACGGCGAGCATCGATGGCCTCTTTGGGGGCTCTGGACGGGATCAGGGCGTCGCAACCGCCTCCGATCAAGTCATGGCGTCCGGCCTGTTCGAGAGCTTTGCGGACCTCAAAGTAGTTCTCCGGCTTGAAGAACTGCATCAGTGCCCGCTGCAGTTTGCGGTCCCGCAGGTGCTTTGCGATGTGGACCGGCTTCCTCGTAAACGGGTCCAAGCCCGTGTAATACATCGCCGTGGCAACGTCGAAGGGAGCCGGAATGAAGTCCTGAACCTGGTCGGGTGTGTAGCCGCCGCGTTTGAGGAACACGGCCAGGTCAATCATCGCGTTCAAGTCGCTGCCTGGATGGCTCGCGATGAAATACGGGATGATGTACTGCTTCTTACCAGCTTTCTTTGATTCCTTGTCAAAGACCTCGGCAAATTTCTCGAAGTCGTCCGTGGCCGGTTTTCTCATCAGGCCGAGGACGTTTGCGTCTGTGTGCTCGGGAGCCACCTTCAGATGGCCGCCGACGTGATGCTGGACGAGGTCCCGCATGTATTCCGGCGAACGTCTTGCCAGATCCATCCGGATGCCGCTGGCCACGAAGACCTTGCGGACTCCGGGCTTCTCACGGACATCCTTCATGAGCTGAACGAGAGCCGCGTGATCCGTCTTCAGCAGCTTGCAGATTGTCGGGTGGACGCAGGATTGGCGACGACAAACGGCTTCGACTTCCGGCTTCGAGCAGACCATCTCGTACATGTTCGCCGTCGGGCCGCCGATGTCGCTGATGACTCCTTTGAAGTCGGGGTCCTGCGTCATCGTGTCGACTTCGCGCAGGACCGACTCCTGGCTGCGTGACTGAATCGTCCGCCCCTGATGTGTCGTGATCGAGCAGAATGTGCAGCCACCGAAACAGCCTCGCATGATCGTGACTGAGTCCTTGATCATCTCGCATGCGGGAATCGACTCGGTGTACGACGGGTGCGGTTTTCGCGTGAAGGGAAGACCGTAGAGTGCGTCCATCGCCGGTTGAGAAAGAGGGATGCGCGGCGGGTTCGCCACAACCGCCTGTCGACCGTGCCACTGCAGAAGCCGTTTCGCGTTCCACGGATTCGTTTCGTTGTGAATCATCTTCGTGGCTTCGGCAAAAGCTGGCTTGTCCGAGGTCACGTCTTCCAGGCTGGGGATCTCCAGGCAATCATCCGGCGGAGACTCTGACGCTCCCATCGCGTAGGCCACTCCGCGCATGTCGCGCAGATCCTTGACGGACTCACCATTGTCCAGTCGGCTGGCAATTTCCAGAATCGCTTCCTCGCCCATCCCGAAGACCACCAGGTCGGCCTTCGCGTCGAGGATGATCGACCGCTTGACCTTGTCGCTCCAGTAGTCGTAGTGAGCAAGTCTTCTCAGTGAGGCCTCGACGCCTCCAGCAACGATCGGCACGCCTTTGTACGCCTGCCGGGCCCGCTGACAGTAAGCGAGCGTAGCTCGATCGGGCCTCAATCCAATTCGACCGCCGGGCGAGTAGGCGTCGGCGTTTCGGACTTTTCGATTCGCCGTGTAGTGGTTGATCATCGAGTCCATGTTGCCGCCGCTGATTCCGAAGAACAGCCGGGGCCGGCCAAAACGTTTCCAGTCGTCGCACGACTGCCAGTCCGGCTGGCTGACGATGCCAACTCGATAGCCGGCCGCTTCGAGCACTCGGCCGATCAGCGCGTTGGCGAAGCTCCCATGATCGATGTAGGCGTCGCCGGAAATCAGCACAATATCGAGCTCGTCCCAGCCGCGTGTTTCTGCCTCAAGCATCGTCATCGGCAGTGGGTCCCGCCCACAGCGCGCTGCCCCCTCGCGAAGCAACCGGGACAGGTCGTCGCTGAGGTGCGATTCGTTTACGACGGGAAGTTCGAGCATCGGCTCTCCTGAAACGGGAGCCGCGAGTCTACGCGAGTGTCGCGGTCGCCGCGATCGCCTCACGCGTTTCCCGTTCATTTTGGAGAAATCAAGGCCGGTTTTGCGGAACCCGGAGGCCGCCACGCATCCTTGCGAGTCCCGGTGGCCGGGCGTAAGTTTCGCCCAGCGAGACGGATTCCACTCAGCTCACGGATTGAGGCTTATGATTACCCGCATCACCGGCAATCTCGTTCAGCTTTCGGACGATGCCGCCACGATTGCCGCCGGGCCGTTTGAGTACGAAGTACTCGTCCCGGAATTCGTTCGCCGACAGCTCCAGACTTCAATTGGCGAAGAAATCAGCCTGCGAACAATCGAGTTCCTTGACGGGAACCCGCAGCAAGGCCGGCTGACTCCGCGGATGGTCGGCTTCATGAACGATGCCGAGTGCGAATTCTTCGGCGTTATCTGCCAGGTCGACGGCGTTGGCGTCAAAAAAGCGCTGCGGGCGATGGTGCGACCTGTCCGTGAGGTCGCAACCGCCATCGAGGAACAGGACGCCAAACAGCTTTCGACTTTACCGGGAGTTGGCCCGGCAATGGCTGAGCGGATCATCGCGAAGCTCCGGCGAAAAATGGCACGCTTCGCTCTGATGATTGAACGAGACACTCCGAGCGGCACAGCCAGTGTGAAGCCGTCGATCGCCGAGGACGCCTACGAAGCTCTCGTCAGCCTCGGGCACACGGCAGCCGATGCACGAGAGAAAATCGAGTCCGCGTTGGAGAACATCCCCAAAGCGAAATCGGTCGATGAACTGCTCACCGAAATCTACCGCCGGCAACGACAGTAGCCAGACTTCGCGTTTCGCTATCGCCGATGATCAGTGAGGTTCGGGACCTCGATCAGTTTCGGAACCGGGTCGAAGATCACGGGCTCGGGAATGCGGCCTGGTATCAGGATACTTTCCCCGATTGTGAATGGCCGTCCGTTTGCTCCCGTTTGCGTTTTCGCCCGAAACAGATTCGCCAGTTGAGCAATCCGTGGATCAGTCTTCGATTCGAACGAGCCGACAGTCACGACGGATTTGTAGCGATCGTGGAAAACGTACGCCTCAAACGTGCGACCTTCCTGATTCCCTTTGAAGTGCCCTTCGCGAAGCATTTTGGCCACCTTCCAGGCACGCTCTGCCGCACCGTCCAGCGCCTCACTCACCTTAAACGTTTCAGAAATCGCTCGGAAACGCGATGCACCAACACCGGTTTTCGAACGTCCGGTAAATGTTGCGATAACCAGCGTGTGCTTGCCGTCGTTTCTGACGATGGAGTATTCGCCAGAATTCAGCCGCAGCAGCAGCGGATCATACTTCTTCGCCGCAATTTCGTCTGGTGTCAGAAGCGGATTGATCGACAGGAACGCACCGCTGAGTGGAGACTTCTGCCCCGGAGTTGGACGGAACGCCGCATCCGCCTTCCAGAAAGTCGGCTTGATGTTCTTGATGTAGGCGAGCGTCCGCTGAGCAACTCGATCTTTCGGGCTCTTATAGTTACCAGCGATGACTCCGATCGATTCCTTCTGAGCTCGAATCTGCCGGATCGAATCCCGGCCCAGTCGGTCACGAGACTGCACCGATTCCCAGACGCGGTCCATCTTGAATGTGTAGGCCGGAATTCCCTTTTTGCGAAGTTCATAGACAAGCACGTCTGCCGCTTCCTGCGGCCCCATCCCATCTTTTTTCCGAGCAGCATGGGGATTGGACAGACTGGCCACCATGATCATCCACGGGCCATGCTGCTTGGAAAGCCGATACTGGCGGCCCTTGGTGGCATCAATGCGAGCATCAGCGGTCGAGAGAAAACCGGGTGACAGCAGACACGCAGCGGTGCAGAGCAGAATCAGCAAACAATGCCGCATAGACGAACTCCATTTCGACCGGGCAAGCTGTTGAGAACGGCACCGGGAGTTCGGAAACTAGCTCCAACGGGCCAACGGAGCAGGACTCTACGAGGATTCTGCCAGGCGGGTCCAGATCTTTTCCCGAGAACTTCAACAGGACTCGCGAGCTGATCGTAAGACCTTCGTCGGCCCCCGATCGCGCCTGGGACTCGCGTTGACCCCAAATTGAGGGGCCTCATATAGTCCAGTCCCATTCTCGAACAGGCCTCAATCAGGGATTGAGCGAGGCCTAGCGACCCACCGACAGGGATGTCCCCATGAGTTCCGCATCACTCAAGGTTGCGATTCCGTACGGTCAGTTTGACCAGCTCCGCGAAGCCCGGGAGATCATCCGCGCGGAAGCTGACGCCCTTCGCCAGCTTTCCGCCAGCCTGAGTACAGGCTTCTGTACGGCCGCCGACCTGGTCTTTGACTGCCGAGGGCGAGTTATCCTGACGGGCATCGGCAAAGCAGGACTCATCGGCCAGAAGATCGCCGCAACACTCAGCTCAACCGGCACGCGAGCTCACTTTCTTCACCCGGCAGAAGCCGTTCACGGCGACCTTGGATGCGTAAGCGAAGACGACGTCGTGATCGCTGTCTCTAACAGTGGCGAAACCGAAGAGGTCATCCGGCTTGTGCCAATCATCCACCAACTGAAAGCGAGCCTCGTTGCCATTACGGCTCGAAAACACTGCACGCTCGGCAGCCGGGCCGACGCGGTCCTGGAAATCGGCGAACTTCGTGAAGCTGGCGAACTGGGCCTCGCTCCTTCAACCAGCACGACTGCCATGTTGGCGATGGGCGATGCCTTGGCTCTGGTCGTCAGCCGCAGAAAGTCCTTCACACCAGGCGACTTCAGCATCTTCCATCCCGGCGGCAATCTCGGCCGGCAGTTGACGCCGGTCCGCGATGTCATGCGGCAGGGCGAGGAATTGCGGGTTGCAAAAGAGCACGAGACCGTCCGCAGAGTACTGCAACGTCTCCGTTCAAGCGGCCGACGATCCGGGGCAGTCCTCATCACCGCTGAAGACAACACTCTGGCAGGCATCTTTACGGACAGCGACCTGGCGCGACTGCTGGAGCAGCACCGCGACGGGCAGCTCGACCGCCCGATTTCCGAGGTCATGACCAAAGCCCCCTCAACGCTCGGCATCGAGTGCTGTCTGAGCGACGCCGTCATCGCGTTGACCGAAAAGAAAATCAGTGAACTGCCGGTCGTGGACGATCAGCAACACCCGATCGGACTGATCGACATTACGGATGTCATCGGCCTCGCACCGGAATGCGCATAGCCAATCGTAAACATTAAACGCCGCGTTGGAGTGCACGTGCCTGGACGCTTTCGCCTGACCGCTGCTGTAACTCTGTTTCTGGCCGGAGCGTACTTCGTCTACGACTTCGGTGTGGATCAGCTCCTTGGCGAAGACCGTGCCCGGCCAATACCACATACTCGGCAAGGTGAAGAACTTCCGCTGGAGCTCAACGATGCGGGACGAGTCGCGCAACGCTACCTGAAGGACCATCCTTGGGCGGCAGATGCCGACGTCCAGTTTCGAGATGGCAAGCGGCTTTTCTACTTTTCTCAGCGATGGACCGAGACCGGAAACAAACGGGAAATTCTGTTCGAGCCACTCGCCATTGTCTGGTTTTCTGAAAAGCAGAAAGAACCGCTGTCGATCGTGGCTGAGTCAGCCATCGTTACGTTCGAAGCGGACGTCGATCTTTCCGATGCGAATCCCGGTCGGGTGGTCGGTGGCGAACTGACCGGAAATGTCACCATCCGCGGGCCGAAGCAACTAAGAATCGATGGCCGGCATTTCATCTTCTCCGAAAAAGCGGCCAGCATCTGGTCGGACGACGCTGTAACCTTCGGGTTTGCCGATCGGCAGGACGGAAGGACGCAAGCCGCCAGCGGCACAGCAGACCAAGGAATTCAGATTGACCTCGACGTCCAGACGGCTCCGTCGTCGGAACAGCCATTCGCTGTGGGTGCCGTCAAAGAGATTCACCTCCGGCGGCGAGTGGAGATTGATTTTGAATTTGGACAACAGGGCCAGTCGATCCCGTTTTCTGTCGCGTGTAACGGCCGTTTTTCACTCGCACTTACCGACCCGACAGTGGATCCGTCAGAACCCATGCTCGCCACCTTTGAGAATGAGGTCCGGGTTCATCGCCACTGGGAAGACAGCGAAGCGGACACACTCACCTGCGACCGGTTGCAGCTATTTCTCAATCGAGCCTCACCTTTCGACAAGACCGCAGAGTCTGAGCCTGGAACGACTATCGATTCGCCGCTGGACAGCAACGTTCAACTGCGATGGATGCGGGCCACAGGGCGGCGGGTTGTCATGACATCTCCGCGGGACGAGCTGACCGCTGTCATGTCGAAGCTGGACTACGATCCGGCCTCGCGTCGCGTCGTCCTGAACGACATTCCAGGAGACACCGTCGACAGCCAGGCTCGGCGGCAGAATCTGATCCGAATGCCCATCGCTGACGTGACGATCGCCGAGAGCCGAATAAAATGCCCGAAAATCGAACTGCTCCACGACGAGGACGACAACATTCAGGAAGTCCTGTGCCTTGGCACAGGACTCCTGGTTCATCGAGATGATGAGAAGCACACCGAAACAACGAACGGTGCGCCAACCATTCCGCTGCTCCCTTCGCCGACTGGCGCCGCCGCGAAGCCCAAAACGAAGACGGCTCTGACAGCGACCTGGCAGCGGCAGTTGCGTATCTCCCCGGATCCCAAATCGGAACTCAGCATCATCGACTTCAGCGGCAAGGCGGAACTTCGCGTGCCGGACGAAAACGTTTCCGTCTCCGCTGAGTTCATCAAACTCTGGATGGATGAACTGAGCACGCTGCAGAACACCAAAAATGACGAACGCCCGATGCCGCATCGGATGGTCGCTCAGACAAATGTGATGATCGACAGCCCGCAGATGGAAGGCAACGCCGAAACACTGCAGGTCTGGTTCGAGCAGGCTCCGGCCCGGATCAGGACGTCCGAGGACCTCAATCCGGTAGTGGCTGATCGTGATTCAACGGGCCAAGCCCGACTCACTTCACTGGATGAAAAAGAGAAAAGCCAAAAACCCGCTGAGCCGGTGAACGTGACCTCACGTTTGATCCGGGTGAGAATGGTCCGCTACGGGGAAGAGAAGGAACCGGAACTTGCCGAGGTCTGGTCCGAAGGCCAAGTCGAAATCAAGTCGCGCCGCGAGAAAGACCTCGGCTTGACTACACTCAAAGGGGACCGCCTTCATCTTCGAAACCGTTCCAAAACGGGACAGATCATCCACATTTTCGGTGCGCCCGCTCAGATCATCGACCCGTCCCTCAGCCTGACCGGCAACGAAGTCTTCATGGACCAGGAAAGAAACTTGGTGTGGGTGGATGGCGAGGGAACACTCAGCATGCCGGTGGACCGCGACCTGGAGGGCCGACTGCTCGCAAAACCTGCCGATCTGGAAATCGGCTGGAACGAACAGATGACCTTCGACGGACTCGTCGCCACAATCGTCGGCCGCGTCTCGGCATCGGTTCTCAACAGCACGATGCGATGCCAGCAGATGGGCGTCACAATGACGAACCGCGTCCTCTTTCAAGAACAGGACCAGAAGAAAAAGACTCAGCCGGAGATCGAGATCGTCGTGTGTCGCTACAACGTCGAGGTCGAAAGTCACGCTGTCGAGGAAGGGAATCTGAACGAGGTCGTGCGGGCTCGCTTCGCAGCATTTGCCATGAGGCAGAGCACCGGCCGCGCGGAAGCCCGAGGACCAGGCGTCGTCAAAATGTGGCGTCGAGGTCGTGGCAAGCGGGCCGCTCTGGCACCAACAGCAACCGGACGGGCCAATCAGGGAGCCAGCACGAACGCAACTGGCTGGGAATACACACGAATCGATTTTGCCAACGAGATGCTCGGCCAGCAGGACGCACGATCCATGAAGTTCCTCGGGCAGGTCCAGGTCGTTTACGGACCGGTCGCCAAACCGCTGGAGACCATCAATCTCGACAAACTGCCCAAAGACGGCGGAGCGATGTACTGCGATTTGCTCGACTTTACGCAGCGTAAAGTCAAAGTCCCCGGCATCACCAAAGCAGAAGATACCGTGGAACTGCTGGCTCAGGGCAACGCCCGACTGGAGGGCCAGAGCTTCTTTGCTCAGGCGTACGAAATCTCCTTTGACGAGACAAAGGGACTTTACACACTGCGTTCTCAGGGAGACCAACAGGCCATTCTATGGCGACAGGCTCGCCCGGGCGGAAAACGAACACCGGTTGTCGCCCGAACGTTTCGGTTTATCCCGATGCAGAACTACGTTGACTTCGGAGATGCCTCACTCGTCCAGGGTATCCAGTAGTAATTTGCGTTACGACACTGTTGACGGCTTCATCCACGCTATCAAACTGGCCCAGCACGACATCCACTTTTGTCGTCTCGACGAGCCATTCCGCAGAATGGTGTGACATTGACGACCCTCAATCGGCCATTGGGCCTCGAATTGAGCCGCGTTGTCAGAAAAATCACGTACCCGATGACAGCCAACCCGGAACACTTCGTATCTCACCGGATCAACTACAAGCCGAGACGTGTCAGCCAAGCCCAACTATGGAGCCCGTTGAGAATGGCCACTCTCATGAAGGCAGTCAGAATCTGGACCGAGTGGTGCAATCGTGACGCTGGGCCGCCTGAATCGAGTCGCTATCAGCCATACGCTTTCCGTAAGTGAAATGTGCGGAAAACGGCGATCTCTGACAGCTTCTGCAATTCCACTCGCGGTACACCCGATTTGCAAAGCGACGTCGCGACAGGACGCTGATCCCCCTACTATTCCTGTCTGCGGATCACTTTGCGTCCGCAGTCAATGATCTCACGAGCAGAACGTGTCACAGGGCCACTCAGCGGTCTGCCTTTCTGCCCGAACGAGCCCTAACTGAAGAAGGGCTCACGAAGATCATTTAACTGGCGAAGCAGTACGAGGAAGAATGCACCTGGACTTAAACGGCTCTGGCCTTCTTAACTTTTTGAGCCTGATCAATGATGCTCTGAAGGAACCTGACGGCGAACAGACGCTATCAACACCACCGGGCAGGAGACCGAGATGTCGGCCGAACCACTGATTGCTGTGTTTGTAGATTTCGAGAATCTGGCGCTCGGCGTTCGTGACATGAAAGGCGGCACGTTTCAAATCAGTTTCATTCTGAAACGGCTGCTCGAGAAAGGACGTCTGGTCTACAAGCGAGCGTACTGTGACTGGAAAAACTACCGCGACGATGTGCGGACTTTCCACGGGCACGGCATCGAGCTGATCGACATTCCGCAGAGCCGAATGAGCGGAAAAAACAGCGCGGACATCCGCATGGTCGTCGACGCGCTGGACCTGTGTTATTCGAAGGACCACATCGATACCTTTGCCCTGATTTCCGGTGACAGCGACTTTTCGCCGCTCGCATCGAAGCTCAAGGAAAACAACCGAAGGGTCATCGGCTGCGGCGTCAAGAGTTCCACTTCTGATCTGCTGATCGAAAGCTGCGACGAGTTCATTTATTACGATGATCTCGTCCAGGCCGCACAGAAAACCCGTCCGAAGCGGTCCGAGGGCAAGAAAGCTCCCTCACGAAAAGACGAAGCCCACGAACGCGTCGTCGAGGTTTTTCTCTCGATCGAACAGGACTACGACCCCGTCTGGGGCTCGATGCTCAAGCAAGTCATCCGCCGAGTTTACCCCGGTTTCAGTGAGAGCTACTACGGCTACAGCACCTTTTCCGATCTGCTCGAAGAGGTCGCCGACAAAGGCCTGATCGATCTGGAATTTGACCACGATCGGCGAAACTATCAGGTTCGCAGAAAGGTCAAACCCAAACGCAAGTCGAGGTAGACTTCCTTCAAGGATCAGGTGCTTCGCGTCCCGGAGGACCTCGGTCAATTCAGGATTCGGAATTCGCTGGTCGCAAACATCGTCTGGCAGAACTGCGACCACCCTTCCTTCGTAATTCCCCCTTCGGTGCCGTTGCGCAAAAAAGCCAGTGCCCGGTTTGATTCCTGTGATGTCGACGGGCGGCAGAGAATGGTCCGGTAAATCCAGTCGACTCGTTTTTTTTCAGACTGCAGTTTCTGAGTGGCCAGCATCTTCTCTGCGACGGACGCGGCACATTCACGAACAAACGGGCTATTTAGCATCAGCAGTGCCTGCGCTGGCACATTCGTGACAGAGCGCCGGCCGGTCACGACGTCAGGGGCAGCAAAATCGAAGACCGTCAGAAACGGCGGAAGATCGTTGCGAATGATCGGCAGGTAGAGACTGCGTCGAAGCGGACCTCCGCTGGCACGGCCTTTCTGATCGGCAGGGTTGTTGGCGACGGCCTGCTCGCTCATCCCCTTCACCGAAGACTGCCCGATCGTACGGTCAAGCCGCCCGCTGACAATGAGTATTGCATCACGAATCGACTCCGCGGGAAGTCGACGACAATTCTGGTGAGACCAGAGCCGGTTCTGTGGGTCGATCCGTACTCCCTCTTCACTCGGAAGGGAACTGAGGCCGTAGGCGCGACTGAGAACAAGTCGCCGAATCAGCCGCTTAATTGACCAGCCATCCTCAATGAACTCAACGGCCAGCGTGTCGAGCAGTTCCGGGTGCGAGGGCCGGTCCCCCAGTCTCCCGAAGTTGTCCACCGACCGGACGATCCCTTCGCCCATCAGATGCATCCAGACTCGATTAACGATGACCGGTGCGATGAGCGGATTGGACGGGTCCGTCAACCACCGGGCCAGTTCAAGACGGCCACTTTGCTTTGCAGCAAACTCCGGCGTCGATGTGTGACTCGTCACGGTGAGAAAGCCTCGCGGAACTACTGCGCCACGGTGATCAGCGACGCCTCTAATTCGAATCTCACAGTCGGCGACCGACTGGCGATCCGTCACGGCCATCGCCATCGGTTTTTCAGGAGCCGTTTTCTTCAGCTGCTTCTCGCGAACTTCAGCCGCCTTCAGTTTCGCAGAAAGCCTGTTCGCGGCCGCTGCTGCTCTGGGAACCGATTTCTTTGCCGATGCCGCTTTCGCCGGAAGGAACTGCGCGGCGTCGGCAATAACGTACCCGGTCGCACCTCGATTCGAGATGCGAACAAACCCACTTTTCCCAGACTCAAATCGAAACTTCCCAAGCGACAGAAAGAGTCCGTCGATCGGGGCTTCCTTTGTCTGGTCGACAACGATCTCCTTGGCTCCGTCGGCCGTCATCACCGTGACCGAAACGTTGGAGGCTCGGCCGTTGGTTCCCGGAAACGAGATCCGCACTTCATACTCGCCCGCCTCGAGAAGATCAGGAGTAAACGTCACGGACTTCTTGCCGAGTCCCATTTTGTCATCGTGGATGTAGCCGGCACCGACATATTGCGAAGAAAACGTTGGCTTCTTCCCCTTTCCCTGAAGCTCCGCCTGAGCATCGTCAACGACGATTCCCGACAGGTCTTCCGGCCGCGGCGTGGAAGTCACCTTCAGCTTCGCCAACTGATTCTTCAGTTCGACAATTTCTGTTTTGACCTGAGCCAGCTGTTTATCATGAGCAGCAATTTTCTCCGCCTTTTCGGCAGCAACGGGAAGTGGCCGCTCCAGCCAGCCGGAGACATTCAAGTTGCCCATCCGGATCCCGTAGATGGTCTCTGTGCTGCGAAAGATTCCGGCGAGCACGTAATAGTCAGTCGCTGGAATTGGATCGAACTTGTGGTCGTGACAGCGAGCACAGCCGATGGTCATGCCGAGGGAAACGCGACCGATCGTGTCAATCTGCTCGTCGGCCACGTCCATGTAAAGCTTCTCTTTGTTCCGTTCACTGAGCATCTTTGGGCCGATGATCAGGAAAGCGGTCGCAACAAGCTGGCTGGCCGACTGCTCGACAGACTCCGCCGGGATGAGGTCGCCCGCAATCTGCTCCATCGTGAACTGATCAAAGGGCTTGTCGGAGTTGAGCGACTCGACGACGTAATCCCGATACCGCCACGCGTTGAAATAGGTGAGATTAATGTCGCCACCATTCGAGTCCGCATAGCGGGCCAGATCCAGCCAGTGCCGGCCCCAGTGCTCTCCAAACTGTTGCATCGCCAGCAAGCTGTTGACCGTCTTCCGTCGCGCGAACTCCGCATCCTGCCGGTAGCTCGCCAGGAATTCCGAGACCGCGCTGTGCGGCGGCAGCAACCCGGTCAAATCAAAAGTCACTCGCCGCAGCCAGGCTCGCGGACTCGCGTCCGTGGTCGGGCTCAACGACTCCAACTCAAGGCGAGCGAGAAGAAACCGGTCGATTGAGTCTCGCGGCCAGGCCGAGTTCTCGACGACCGGCGTCGCATGCGACTGTGGTGGGCGAAAGGACCAGAACTTCCGTGCCTCATCAAAGTCGATCTTCTTTTCCGGTCGGGACGCTCCGCCGTCACGGGGGTCGGGGGCACCCATTTTGACCCATTTTTCGAGGATGCTGATCTCGGCCGGCTTGAGCTTTCCTTTCGGCGGCATCTCAAACGATTCATAGCGAACCGCCGAGATCAGCAGGCTCTCTTCCGGTTTTCCCGGGATGATCGCCGCCCCGCTCTCACCACCCGTCTTCCAGCCCGCTCGCAGATCGATCCTCAGTCCGCCCTTCTGCTGCTTTTCGTTTTCTGTTGAGTGACATTCGTAGCAGTGCCCGACGAGTAATGGCCGAACGTTTTTCTCGAAGTAATCAAGTCTAGCCTGATCCTCTGCCTTCGCCCGACCTGCGATCGAACTGGCGAGCCCCGCGAGAATGAGGCAGCAAAGGGTCTGTGTTTTGGAAACACGTCATTCATATTCAGCACAGATCCATGATTTGGCGCCAGGAGTTTGCCCAAGGCTCAGCTTGAAGCTACTGTGATAAATCGGTCGAAAGGCGAGCGGCTTCGCTCAGGCACAAGTTTACCAGTCAACTGCACCGAAGAAACGCGTTCCCGAATTCGGGAGTGTGCGACACCGGCCAGCACGGCCAGGGGAAAAAATGGCCAGTGATTCCAAACCCGCTTCCGGCCCCCTACCGCCACAACGCAATCCGCTGACAAAGCTCGCCGTATTGCTGGGGTCTGTTTTTGGTGTCATCTGTCTTGCCTGTTGCATCGGCTCGTGGTTCTTCGGCCAGCAGTCGAAGAACGAAGTCGTCAAAGATCCGGAAAGCGTAAAAGCGGTCGCTGCGGCAATCGTGAAGATCGATGTCCCGGATGACTACCGGCCTTCCCGCGGCCAGACGATTCACACCATGTTCGAAGATATCCAGGCGGCTGTCTGGGAATCTGAAGAGGGGGGCGTCATCCTGGTCGGAAAGCTCTCCGACCCATTCGACACGATGACCAGCGACTTGGACAAATCTTTGGAACAAATTCCCCTGCAGGAAATGCTCAACCGTCATCCCTATTTCAGCGGAGCGTCCGGAACTTCGGTTGAGGTTGAGATCCACGGTGAAAAGATCGCCTTCGACATCCTCGACTGTTCGATGTGGGGAACGCCGGGAGTCCACGAAACGTCGGGCGTCTTTCCCACTTCGGATGGCAAGACAGGAGTCCTGTACTTCCGCACGGAATCCCTGGCAGGCACCAGCCAGAAACAGGTCGAAACTCTGCTGCACTCAATCCAGTAGACAAGGCCTGATCGTCTACCGGATAGAAATATCCTCGCGAATCACATAGCGCCAGAGGTCGACTCATTCATGAACGTCGAGCCGGTGC
>JACLAC010022722.1_pt1 | contig 46274 bp, 34 predicted proteins | sample 8027881 | NCBI WGS metagenome assembly JACLAC01 (sample SAMN15725517, study PRJNA655200) | protist metagenome | isolation source: fluorescence activated cell sorting (FACS) single amplified genomes of... | place: Spain: Blaines Bay Microbial Observatory, Mediterranean Sea | collected 2016-01-19 | reverse complement strand
ACTGCCCTTCTGGCCCGTACAGATCAGCAAACGGGTGAGTTTCGCCGGGCTGAAAGTCAAACGGAATCTCGCCTTCGGCTCCGGCAATCGTTCCTTCACCCACTTCGGCAACCGTGAACTCGTTCTCGCCAAGTTGAATCTTCGCGCCGGCTTCCATAGAACTGAGACTCGGCAGTCTGCTTTCGCCCTTCACCTTCTTCTGAAATGTCATGTAGAACTGGCCCTGAGCTTCCGCCAGCCAACCCCACTTGCCATTGGGAAACTGAGCGTACCACTCGTCCCACACTCCGCCCGCAGAATGCTGATACTGCACGCGACCGACGATCCGAAACGGCTTGCCACGAAACTTGCCTTTGACGTCCAGACTCAAAGGAGACTGCGTTTCGGCCAGATCGGCAACCTTACCGTGATCTTCCAGCTTCTTGTCGCCTCGCGCGACGACGCTCTGACAAAAGGGACAGATCGAAACCAGCGAGGTCCGCGACTTGAACTCAACGGGAGCAGCGCACAAGGGACACGGAGCTTCCATTCACGTCATCTGGTGCTTCTCCTGCTGCCCGATATTCACAATACGTGCCAAGAACAATGGCATGAATCTGTCAGAACAGCCCACTTCAGTCGCCCCTTCCGCTGCATACGAAACGCCCGACGTCGTAAGCGGATCAGCAGGCATCCACCGATTGCCGGATTTTTGTCACTCAGATTTTCTGTGGTGTCGGATCCTGAATCTCGGCATGTCCGCTGAATAATCAAAAGAGTTCGTCAGTCTTTGAGTTGGTCAACCCACAATGTCAGCGTCTTTAGTACGCAGCATTCAAGCGCCAAACACGTCAGCTCGTTGAGTTGACCAACAACTTTCGGAATCATCGACAAACGACTTCTGCAGAGGCATATCCATCTCAATTGCGTGAACGAATTGGCCCAGTCCCTCCGGCAGCGCTTCCTGTTATTTCCGGGAGAGGTCCAGCGTCTGCAACTGCGTGAACTGATCCAGAGAATCAGGATACTCGCAGACGCAACAAGCTCCGCGCCGTTCTGGGAATTCCGGATTCCGGAACACACACCTGCCGAAACATCATCGCTGCATGTTCCGCTCCGGCAACCTTGAGGGTCTCAACGTACTTGATGCCGGCTGTCAATCAGCTACTTTGACTTCGGGATTCACGACACATTCTTCCGGCCAGCGACCGCACAGAACATCAACGACACACTCAGCAGCCAACTGCCCCATTGCATCCAGAGCAGTCTGGTCAATCCCACCAAGATGTGGTGAGAAAACGATGGTATTATGCTCGCGCAGCGGGCTGTCGGAGGGTAATGGTTCTTGCTTACAGACATCCAGGCCGGCGCCAAACAACGGACCGTCAGTCAGCGCGGTTACAAGAGCGTCTTCGTCGACCAACCCACCCCGTGCAGTGTTGATCAGCACCGAATCCTGCTTCATCTTTGAAAATGTCCCGGCATTCATCAGGTCCGTCGTCTCGGTCGTGCATGGCATGTGCAGGCTGACGATGTCTGATTGTGAAATCACCTCGTAGAACGTGCCCAGTTTGATGCCCAACTCGTCGGCTATCTCCGGATTCGCAAACGGGTCGTAGCCGACAACATCCAGGCCAAGCCCCTTGCAGCGTGGAATCATCGCGCGTCCGATTCGTCCCAGACCGAGCAACCCGATCGTATTTCCCGCCAGCCGACGTGGGCTGTTGCGTCGCCACTCACCATCACGAATTTCTCGATCGCGCCGAACCGTGTCGCGAAAAACGGCGGTGATCAGAGCAATTGCCTGCTCGGCAACGGAATGCTCGTTCGTGCCTGGTGTAATCGTGACGGTAACTCCGTGCTCCGTCGCTGACTTTAGATCCACCTGATCAAATCCAACGCCAATCCTTGCGACGACCTTCAGGTTCGAACCGTCGAACACGTGAGGATTGTATTGCTCGATGCCGGCGATCGTTCCGTCGATCCCGTCAAGGAACGTTAGAAACTCTTTCGAACTGATCTGCATGCAGTTAACCGGCGGAATAACCACCTCAAACCCCGCAGCATCCAGAACCTCACGCCAGGGACCATGCCCTTCCTTAAAAACAGCAGGCGTCACAAGAACTCGCGGCATTTATGCACTTTCGATTTTGATTAACAAAGAAAACCGGCCCAGCGAACGATCAACCAACCCACAACCTCGATCTCTTAAAGCAACCGGCGAGATCGATCATAACTGACTCATGATAAATCGTCACGAGTTGGACTTCCGTCCTGACACACATCAATCCGGCACTGCCGCCGGTTCTATTTCCACAGGAAAGATATCACGAGTTCGACGGCTGGATGGCAATTTGCTGAAGTCGTGAGTGTGTATTCCGGCAGCGTCGATGTTGAAGATACTTCCGGCGATCGGCTCAAAGGCTGCTCTAAAATGTGCTGCCGATTTGAGCGAGATGTATTTCATCGAGGCGCAGTCAATGCCGAGCGATCGTGCAAAGGCCATGTCGAACGGCTGCTCGCGTGCAGTAACGACGACAATGTTGACCCCGTCGATTTTCAGCCACGCCGACGTCCCCATTGATCCTGTCAGTCCAGCGAACATCGGACCATCGTAGGCAAACGGGCCATCCGAAATGGCAAGAACCTCGGCTTCTGTTTCGACCGGCGGCCCCTGCACTGGCGAGGATTTTCCTCCAAGTGAAATGGCGACCCGGCTGCCGACCCCTGCATCATGAGCCTGCCGGGCGACAGATTCATCGACCATGTAAAGAATCAAAGCGTCCTGCAACTTAAGGTCGAGAAATGTCTGCAGGACTTCTGTGGAATCTCCAGGCGAACCACCTCCAGTATTGTCAGCGTGATCCGCCACGATGACCGGGAAATCGCCGGCCTCTTCACCACGCCGCAATGCTTCACGGACAGGTAACTTCGGTACGTGCCACCGTTCACGCCGTTTCCAGATCCATTCGCCGAGTTCGTCAGCCGTCCGTTGTGCCAGTTCTTCGTCACCGTCGGCAACCACCATGACCGAACCGCCGACTTCCGGAACATTGGCCCACGGAAATCCCGTCGCAATGGTCACACAAACAATGCCTGGTCGATCCTCCATCGCATGCACTTTTCGAAGTACTTCATCCATCGGCGGTTGAGTCGTCACCTGACAGGCAGTGCTCCAGAAAAGTGGCAACTGATGAATGGCCATCCGCGGCTGGATTTCACCACGCAGGATTCGCGCGATGATCTCAGCCGCCTCGACACCTCTCGCTGCCATATCGACATGAGGAAACGTGTCGAAACCGACCAGTGCGTCAGCGGCAGCAACTCGAGCTCGCGTGTGATTTCCGTGTAGATCCTGAGTCACAACGATCGGGCGATCGGAGCCGAGGTATTCTCGAAATGCCGCGATCACGTCGCCATCGCCGTCGTCGATCCCGTTAACCACCATCGCTCCGTGAAGGTCGAGCAACGCTCCATCGACCGGGCCATCCGTTCGCTCAGCCTCGATGAGACGGTCCAGCATCTCCCGTTTCAATTCGTCGTAATCTTCTCGAACAATCAAACCGTTCGGAAATGCCGAAGCCCGCAACAACGGAACCAGCTCGATGCCGTATTTCTCGGCTCCTTCGATAAAGCCACCCGTGCAGACGTTGGTTCCGCGAAACACTTCAAGGATGTCAGCTCCGCGTATGATTCCCCGGTCAAACTCGAACTGCTGCATGGTGGTCGGAGAATCGACGCACGTACTCGTCTCATGAATGATCCCGCCGGTCGCAATTCTCATAATGCAATTTCCAGACTCGTTACTACCAAAAACCATACAGCAGACAGCATACGCTGATAACAATTGAGTTACCGCTCACGGATCGCACGACCCGACGTCGTTGGGTTTCGGAAGCACGGAATGTGTCATCCTCACCTTAAGACGACATTGGGACGACTACCTGAGCACTGCAACCGACATGATGAAGCGTCCAATCACCACGTGACACAAGAATTTTTGATATCCCGCTCGACATTTAATGCTGTTAGCTGCCGGGATCCCTCTTGAAAGTTAACGATGCTTTGTTTCGATTCGCGGCCGCTCAGGATTTGAACGGGACGTGTCTCTACCTGATGCGAACTCTAATCAAGGAACGTAGAATCCACGCAACTCGAAAGCTCACGACAGCTCAGCTCGACTGTTTTTTTTTGCAGCGTTCTCTTTTTCATAGTGCGAAATCATTTGCACCTGTATCCGCCGATCGAAATTTTTCTGCGTTTTTTCCGCACCCGATTCAAAAACGACTCCGTCAGGTTGTCACTACATCGCGATCACTTCATCCAGGATGGAAACTCGACCAATACCTTCTGAGCACCGTCACGTTTGTCGCAGAACACTTCGAAGGCTTCCTGAATTTCTGAAAGAGGAAATCGATGTGTAATCAGCGGCTTCACGTCGACTCGACCTTCGCCGATCCAGCGCATCGCCAACGGGAAGTCTCGCTCGAAGTCGGGGTTCATGCTGCCGTGGACGGTCAGATTTTTGATGACCAGATCCCGCATGCGGAAGTTGACCGTCTCTGGTGGAACACCGAAACAAAGAATCCGCCCAGCCTGAGCACACAGATCGACGCACAGGTTCATGGCCTGATCATAATGCCCGACGCATTCGATCACGATTTCCGGAAGTTCGCCGCCAAGGATTTTTCGCACAGATTCCGTCGGATCGCTCGTTGCGTTGCAGACCGTCTCGGTCGCACCGAATTGCTTACTCATGGCGAGGCGGGATTCCAGAACATCCATGCCGATGATGTGACGTGCTCCCAGGCTTCTTAATGCCATGTTGAAGAATTGTCCCATTGGTCCCTGGCCGACGATAACGACGTCACGATCCACCATATTAGGCAGCTTCTTTAACGCAAAAATCGCCGTACCCAAAGGCTGAGCCAGCATGCACTCTTCTTCGGACACTCGGTCATCTAAAGGAATCGCACGCGTCTCGTTGACGACGAATCGTTCACGCAATCCTCCCTGGTTAACCGGGACACAAAGGACGCGATCACCTTCTTTAAATCGACTTCCGTTAGTAGCGACGACTGTGCCGGTCATCTCGTGTAGAGAATGCCCCAGCTTAATCGGCCACTCGTCGGTACCACGGAAGAATGGCAAGTCTGATCCACACAAACACGTACATTCCGGCTGAAAGATGATCTGCCCAGAAGCCGGTACGTCGCTCGTGGCAGACGGCAACTCTGGTTCAGGGACGTCAACCAGTTCAATTCTTCCAGGACCGATAAACTGACCAGCAAGCACAATAAAATCTCCCACTCAGCAGTCGAGACCTGAGAGCAGCGACCTGCCGCCGCCAACAGAAAACGCCCCGGTCGCCTTCTGGCAACCGAGGCCGATTTCGATGTTCAGTGAACCTTCAATCCGACATCACACAAATTGGGTGACGCCAGGCAACGCCGTCGGTACGAATTCGACAGGGCTGTCCCATCCTTTTGAAATATCGGGAACTAACGATAACTTCGAGTTCATCGCCATCTTCCTAGTCACTTCCTTGCCTGTGTAGCCAGCCACACGCCCCATGATCGCCATCATCGTGCTGTTGACCATGCGATCGCCATCGTTGATATAGTTACCGGAACGGATCGACGCGAAGAACTCGTCATGTTCCTGCTGGTACATATTCGGCTTCGGACCTTCGTACTTCCAGGTCCGATTGCCCTTCAGATCAGCGATCGTACTGCCGCGGCGTTCTATTTTGGCTGTTCCCTTCGTTCCGAGAATGGTGCACAGATTCTCGTTGTAGCAGCCAGGAATCTGCCGCTGTGCGAGGAAGCCTCGAGCGTCATTATCCCACACAAAGTTCAGCTCAATGTGGTCAAAGATGTTGCCGCCTTCTGCAGGAAGTTGCCGACCACCTACCGCCGTCACACTCTGAGCCGGTCGGTCGCCCATCGCCCAGGCAACCCAGTCGCAAGTGTGACAAGCCTGTTCGACAAGTCCGTCTCCTGAGAGCCACGTATAATTATACCAGTTGCGAACCATCCATTCGATGTCAGACATGCCTTCCGGGCGAGTACTGGCCGGTGGCATCGGCTTGACGGGCGACGTCAGGTACGTCCCGTAGACCGCTCGCACGTCGCCAATTCCACCATCGAGAACTCGCTCGAACAACGCCTTCTTCTGGAAGTCGTATCGCCAGCAGAAGCCCGCCAGGACGGCGAGATTCTTTTCCTTCGACTTTGCTACAGTTTCGAACACGGATTGTACGCCAGCAAGGTCTGTCGCCATTGGTTTTTCGGTGAAAACATGCTTGCCGGCGTCGACGGCCGCTTTGAACTGCATCGGTCGAAAACCTGGTGGGGTCGCCAGCAGAACAACGTCCGACTTTTCAATGACCGCTTTATAGCCATCCAATCCGCCGTGAATGTCGTCGTCCCCCACCTTGATCTGATCGACAATCGACTTGTCCGCTTTGAGTCGTCCAAGACTTGCGACAGCTCGCTCGGCAAAGGCGTCGGCGACGGCGACCAGTTCGGTTTTCTCATCAGCATGCAGAGCCTGACTGGCCGCTCCCGTTCCTCGCCCGCCAGCACCTACCAAACCGACCTTCAGAATGTCAGATCCTGCCGCGTATACCGAAGGAGTCAGTCCCGCGAGGTTGGAGGCGGCAACTCCGCCCGCCAGGGCTGCCGAGCCGGACTTTAGAAATGAACGCCGACTTTCGTCAGTCGATGAAGTACTGGTCGGTTGGTTGGTGGTCGGTTCAGTCATTGAAAGTTCTCCCGGGTGAGATCAGTTGGGGCTTCAGGCAGGTTGATCGCTAAACCGCACTGACAGTACGGGCTGAAATCTTATCAAACCATGCATCGCATCTGCGAGTGAACGATCGGTCCTCTTTGATGCGATTGCCATCACCGCGTCGCAAAGCCAGAATCTCGCAATCCCAAACACGTTTCGTACTGTGCCGGAATGTCTCGTCGTCGAAGCACAACCCCCATCGCACATTAATCCACATTAAACAGTCCCACCTCGAAAGACATCGCCCATGAAACGTCCAGCAGTCGTTCTGAGCATCGTGCTGACAATCGGCCAACTCGCAAGCGTCGTTCGCCCCTCTGTCTCTGCTGACAAGCCGTTGAGCCGGTTCTCGTTTGGCTCCTGTGCAAAGCAGAATCAGCCACAACCAATCTGGGATGCGATCGTGGAAACCGATCCTCAGCTGTTCCTGATGATTGGCGACAACATCTACGGCGACACCGAAGACATGGCATTGCTTTGGAAGAAATACCAGATGCTGGGTGCTCAGCCGGGCTTCCAGAAACTCCGCAAGCACTGTCCAGTTCTGGCCACGTGGGACGACCACGACTACGGAGCCAACGACGCTGGTGTCGAGTACCCTAAGAAACGTGAGTCCCAGCAACTGTTTCTCGACTTTTTCGGAGTCCCTCAGAACTCGCCGCTAAGAACACGGGAAGGCGTTCAGTCATCGCACACATTCGGACCGGCCGGAAAACGAGTCCAGATCATCCTGCTGGACACTCGTTACTTCCGCAGCCCACTGACTCGAGGATACGTCCCCAGCGAACGTAACGAAGGATTCCGTGGCCGCTACAAAGCAACGGCCGACAAGTCGACGACGATGCTCGGCGAAGCACAATGGAAATGGCTTGAAGCCGAACTTCAAGAGCCGGCAGAAGTTCGTATCATAGCATCAAGTATCCAGGTTCTGCCCGACGAACACGGCTCTGAAAAATGGGGCAATTTCCCCCACGAACGAACGCGTCTGTTCCATCTGATTCGAGACACCAAAGCCAACGGCGTAGTATTGATCAGCGGCGACAGACACCTCGCGGAAATCATGGAAGTCGACTCCGCCCGCTCTGGCAATCCGTATCCAATTTACGAGGTCACATCGAGCAGCCTGAACGCTCCCAGCGGAAATATGACGAAAGCTGGAACGCGATTCGCCAATGAAATCAATTCCTACCGAATAGGCCTGACCTATTTCGACACCAACTTCGGCATGATCACCATTGACTGGTCACAATCAGACCCACTGATCCGAATGCGGGTCCAGGACGAAGTCGGCGACGTCGTCCTGCAAAAGACCGTGCCTCTCTCGCTGCTTCAGCCGCCAAACTAAACAGTTCAACAGGACTCGCACCGGCAAACCGGAAGATGTGCCGTGCCGGCAGTCATGAACTGACAACTCTCGCAATTGCCCGAAGTGCGAGGAAATTGTTCCAGCCGGCAAGTCGCACCGGATTGGCTTTCGACAACCGATCAGACCTGATTTCAAACTAACGATTCAATGGCTTGTGTCGGCTCCGGCTCGGGCGGTCGGCGGCACCGCCGAGACGTTGTTTTCGGTTGGCTTCATACATCTCGTAGTTGCCTTCGAACCAGTACGCCTGCCCTTCACCTTCGAAGGCCAGAATGTGCGTTGCGATTCGATCGAGGAACCAGCGGTCGTGGCTGACGACGACTGCACAACCACCAAAATCCTGCAGGCCTTCTTCCAGTGCTCGCAACGTGTCAACATCGAGGTCGTTCGTTGGTTCGTCGAGCAGAAGAACGTTGCCACCTGAACGCAGCAGTTTCGCCATATGAACCCGATTGCGTTCTCCACCGGAAAGTTGCGAGACGAGCTTCTGTTGATCTGTCTTCTTGAAATTGAACCGTCCGCAGTAAGAACGAGCGTGGATCTCGGTTGTTCCAATCTCAATGTGATCGCGACCGCCTGAGATTTCCTGGTACACCGTCTTTGTCGGATCCAAAGTATCTCGTGATTGATCGACGTATGACAGCATCACTCGATCGCCAATCCGCATCGATCCGCTTGTCGGCTCTTCAAGGCCCATAATCATTCGGAAGAGAGTCGTCTTCCCGGCACCGTTCGGACCAATGATGCCGACGATACCGCCCTTTGGTAGATCGAAGGACATGTTCTCGAAAATCATCGTTTCGCCAAACGACTTGCACAGGTTCTCGGCTCGAACAACGACATCGCCCAGTGTCTGGCTCGTCGGAATCTGAATCTGTGCAGCGCCGTCCCGGGCATCGTACTGCTGCTGAGCCAGCTCTTCGTAACGCTGCATACGAGCTTTGTTCTTGGACGCTCGAGCTTTCGGGCTCATCCGAACCCATTCCAACTCGCGAGCCAGTTCCTTCTGACGTGCCGACTCGCGTCTTTCTTCCAAGGCCATCCGCTTATGTTTTTGCTCAAGCCAGGATGAATAGTTGCCTTCGTACGGAATGCCTTTGCCCCGTTCGAGTTCGAGGATCCAGCCGGCAACATTGTCGAGGAAGTACCGGTCGTGAGTAATGGCTACGACTGTGCCGGGAAAATTTCCGAGGTACTGCTCGAGCCAACCTACCGACTCAGCATCCAGATGGTTTGTCGGTTCGTCCAGCAAAAGCACGTCCGGATTCTTGAGAAGGAGCTGACAAAGAGCGACTCGTCGTTTCTCGCCTCCGGAAAGGCTACCGATGATGGCATCGCCCGGCGGGACTTTCACTGCGTCAGCAGCAATGTCCACGCTCCTGTCCAATTCCCAAAGATTCAGAGCGTCAATTTTGTCTTGAACCTTCGCCTGATCTTCGAGCACTTTCTCCATCTCATCCGGAGTGAGCTCTTCACAAAGCTTCATGTTGAGATCGTTGTAGTGATCAAGAATGGCTCGCGATTCTGCCACCCCCTCTTCGATACACTCATTTACGGTTTTCTCAGGAGACAGCCGCGGCTCCTGAGGAAAGTACCCAATCTTGATTCCCTTGGCCGGCCGGACTTCACCTTCGTACTCTTTGTCCTCACCAGCCATGATCCGAAGCAGGGTGCTCTTACCAGCACCATTGTTGCCCAGAACGCCAATCTTGGCGCCCGGATAGAACGACAGCCAGATGTCACTGAGGATTACTTTCTCGTCGTAAAACCGAGTGAGATTCTCGATCGTCATTATGTAATTATCAGCCATGACTCCGACTTTCCGATGCGGATTTATTCTGCCGCGGATTTGATGAATTCTCGAAGATACTCGCAAGCCTGATTGAAGATACCAGCCTGCTGCGATTCTCGCGGTCCGGCGACGTTAAGGGTGCGGATTCTATTTTCAGCGATCCATTCCTCAACCGGCTGAGCATCTAATTCCGCCATAAGATCAATAACCAGGCACGGTTTCTGGTTTTGACGGGCAATTGACTCCGTCAACGCCGTCCCGCCGGTTAATTTTCCTCGACTGAGGATCAATGTTCCGTCGGATTCGTCAACGTTCAGTCTGGTCCGCACTGCGTAGTTTCGCGAGGTGGACTCCCTTAACGGAAACTTCGCTGGAATCCGGCCGTCTTCGGCCCGACGACCACGAGGGCACCAGCCACCGCACGGAATTCCCAGATCTAATGCCACCTGCAGAGCGGCTCGATCGACGCCGGTTTGGCCACCTGAAATCAAACTATCAATCAAGATGTTCACTTGGCTTAAATCTCAGACGACAATACACCCGGCGATGGTGTTTTCTAGTCGCTCAGTCGTCGCCTCCGCAAACGTACAGATACCAGAGAAAATTAGACGTCTCGCATATTCACATTGGAAGCCGCTCGTGCAAAGGCCGCAAAGCGACGCACGTCACCAGTTGCTTCAACCGCGTCGAAGTCTCAATCGGGCCCAGGCCGCACCACCTGTCACCCGAACCTCGCACAAATGCTCGCCAGACACTCAGTCCGCGAACAATCGTGACCTAGTCTTAAGCGTCGAGAAATCTACTTCGACAAGCTCGATCGCTCCGGCAAGGCCCGTGCCATGTTCAAATCAATCATAAAAAGCATTAGCTATCACCTGAACTACTACAGTGAAGGCGTCGTCGGATGGTGGGACGGCATTGGCCTGAATGATTACCTGCTTCTGCTCGTCGGAGCCTTTGTTCTCGGAGTCTGGCTGTTAAGATCTGATCCGATGAAAACGCTGTAGCACCGAAGGACCACTCCGCCTGTGGCATCCTGGAAACGCCTCAACTAAACTCCCCGCTCGACCGCTTATGCGAGCAATTTGCTTCGCGCCGCTCTGAATTCAGAGCACGACCGAAGATCAATCGGGGACGAGATATGGATTTCGAGGACCGGCTGAAGCAGGCAATTGAACGCGGGCAACAATCCCGTAGTGCTCGCACAAAAGCCGAACAACAAAAGACTCTTTCCGCGGAAGAGCTGCGCAATCTGCACTCGTCAGCCCGTCTCAATCTTTCGGACCACGCCGAGACTCTGCTCCGGAAACTGGCCGACCACTTCCCCGGCTTTCGCTTCGAAACCGTTGTTGACGAAGACGGCTGGGGAGCCCGCATCAGCCGCGACGATGTGAACCTTGGCCGAGGCAGCCGAACCAACCAGTACAGCCGCTTTCAGATTCTCGTGCGGCCATATTCTGAAAAAGCGAAGATTGTCGAAGTTGTGGCCAAAGGAGCGATCCGCAACAAAGAGCTGCTGAACCGCAGCCACTACCAGTTTCTGGCCGAGTTCGACGAACCTCGATTCAAAGAGGTGGTCGATCTATGGATTCTGGAATTTGCAGAGCAATTCTCGTCGACCACATAAGTGTACCAAACGTCCAACAATACGGAGTTCGCGATGTCACGCGCTGACCTGTTCCCCGCCTGTGCTTCGTTTGGACCTGGTTTCTTTGCTATCGGTTGCCTTTTAACAAAGACCATTGCTTCCGGTCCTGTGGCATTTGCTGGCGCGGGAGCAACGTCATACACCATCATAACACTTTACAAAATATTGGGCGATCTCCAGCCGACAGCCGACAGTAGAACCAGCGTCAACCGCCGCGCCACCACCGACTTTGGTCGACAAATCATAAACTAACTGCAACATACTCCTTCGAAAGCACAGCCATGAGCCGCGAGTCCGATCTTCAACGAGTTCTCGACACAGGCATCGTTTCAATTATTCGAGCTGACTCGGGCGAGCAACTCGTCGACGTTGCAACCGCACTTTACGACGGCGGCATCGACGTCATCGAAGTTACGTTCACCGTGCCGGGCGTTCTCGACATCATCTCGGCCGTACGCAAGAAACTTGGCGACAAAATTCTGCTCGGAGCCGGAACAGTTCTCGACACGGAAACTGCTCGCGCTGCAATTCTTGCCGGAGCGGAATTCATCGTGACTCCGACGGTCAACGTCGACGTGATCAAAATGTGCAACCGCTACAGCAAGGTCATCATGCCAGGAGGCTTCACCCCGACTGAAGTACTTACCGCCTGGGAAGCCGGCGCCGACATCGTGAAAGTCTTCCCCGCTGACACCGGCGGACCGTCACACCTGAAAGCACTGCACGGCCCGCTCCCACAGGTTCGCCTCCTTCCAACTGGCGGAGTCGATCTCGAAACGCTCCCCGGATTTTTCCAAGCTGGAGCCTGTGCCGTCGGTCTCGGATCAGCCCTCGTCGAGAAACAGGCCGTTGCTTCCGGCGACATGAACCGCATCAGCTCGCTAGCCGAACAGTACGTCGCCTTAGTGAAAAAGACCCGCGGTCAGTGATTCTGCGACGGCACTTGCCGAACATGTCGAAGGACATGACACCCAATGTACCGGCCTGCCAGTCTGTACTGTGTGGCAAGCCGGTGATTCACTTGTCACACCCTGCCCTGACGCTGTTTTGTGACCGCGCCTGCTCGTCAAAATTCTCAACCGCGCCGCTGCAAAGACTCAACAGCAGAACGAGCACATCGCACAACATTCAAGGCCCTGCCCTGGCGGCACCGTCGTTCGTATTGAACGGCAAACTCTGGCGGAACTCGAAGAGTCCAGTTTGTGTCGTTGACCACTCCTGGACTGTTGTAAAAGCCACTCATACCTAACAAATCGGTAAAGAACACTGACACGTGCTGAGCGTTACTGGCCAGTATCGCCGCGAAAAGTGCATGAACGAGTTCGCCCGGTTCGGACGACACTTGGCGTACAAAGGCTGCTCGTGAAGTTTCCGGAATAAGCAGCCGATCTGCCAGATACTCACCCCAGTCGTGGCCGCGGCGGCCATCACACCAGCCGCGGGCCAGCATCCAGATCGGAGGCGTGTCATGATTCCCCATCATGATCCAGTCATTCGAGCACGCCTGTTCAATACGGTAAACATCTTCCGGACTCTCAAGCTTCGCCTTCTGAACCACTCGAAATCTGCCAAGGCCATAATGCTCCATCACTCGCCGCAACGGATACGGCAAGGTACTCAGCACTTCACAGGCGACGTCTGATGTCAGGTCACCGCCAGCCTCACGAACACAGTCCAGCACAACGTTGATCAGGACCGAATATTGTTCAACCTGATCGTTGGTCAACTCAGTGACCCAGCCTTCACCGAACGGTTCGCTTGACTGATCGAGCTGATCCGCAGTGGCGATGGCAAAGTCAGCAAGCCCGGAATGCTCCGCAACGTCTTGAGACTCATGAAGCCGAGCCCCCGATCGAACACCAACATGCGACGGTTGAACATCACGACGATAGACCCACGGGCAAACCATGCCGTGCGGGTGGTCGATTCTTACGCCGTCAAATCCAGACAGCATCCGCTGCACACGTCGCCGCAGAAAGGTTTGTGCATTGCCCGATGCGATCTGAGCTGGATGAAAAACAGCATACCCCCACGGTTGCCCTTCAGGGTTCGTGCGACTCGGCGGTGCGCCCATCAGATAATCAGGATGAAACAACGACGCAAATTCCCGCGCGTCGTCACGTGCCATTCCAATCTGCAGATCGCCGTAAAAGCTCAGTTGCGGAAAGCAGGATCGCAACACTCGTCGCTGCCGATCCAGCACAAATTGAGGAAATGCAGCCTTCGCGTCCACTACACCAGCACCGTTCTTAGCCAGCCACGAGTCATTGCCCTCACAGAATTCCGCAAAGTCGATATCTATCTCTGCGTCAGATTCACCTCTCACACAAAAGCACGCAAACGCTTCATCCAGCGCCGCAGAGACTTCATCCCACGCATACTCATGATGCGTTCGGTACGTGCCCACTGGTCGCCCGTCCACGATGCTCGTCAGAGTTTCCTGACTGAGAATCCCGCGCCAGTACGAATCTTCCACCAGCGGCTTCAGGGCTACTGAGCGGAAATCGTGCGGAAACAAACGGCCGTCGTAAGGACAGGGAGTCGATCTTGCCGTCTGCCCCTGCGGCCCGAACTGAATACCGTTGAAACCAAGCCGCTGCAGAAAACCAATGAAGTTCGCAGCACCACGTGAATTCGGCGATCCTCGCCCAACATCCTCGTCAGCGGTCGACGGAAACGCAGGATCGTGAATCTGCAGAACAAGTCGCTTGATTCCCAGCCGTTCCAGATTTTCACTTAACTCCAGCATGGCAAGCTCCGTTCCACCTGCCGGGAACAACTCTCGGCCCCAATGCGACATCCATGATGCGTTACACAAAAAGGGCTCGAAGCAACACTTCGAGCCCTAATCGATCTCAATAACCCGCCGAGCGTAATCAGCCCGCCGCGGTCGGCGAAGTTGGCGGCTTGAATTTAATTTTTTCGATGTACTTCACAATGTTGCCACTGCGTTTGTCGACACGTCCCGTGCAGGCCCCAACAGCATTGATCACATTGCTGAAGTGAAGATCGTAGTCGGCGTCAATTTCAACAGCCATATCCTTCGTAATCGGATCACCAGGGCGCCCAATCAATTTCAGGATTTCAGTGTTCAGCTGCTCAAAAGCACCTGGACCAACACCAAGATTCCGTGACCCGAAAAACAGGCCAGCCAGCGTTCCGTCTGGATTTGCACGAAGTTTCACCTTGATATCCGGAAGTGGAATCTCGTCGGAGGAAGTCGGCTGTCCCTGAGCTGGCATGTTGATGTTGAAGTCACCTTCCGGCTCAACAATCTTCAACGTCAACATAAAGAAAATCAAAAGCTGAAAAACGATGTCGATCATTGCCGACATGTTCGTTTCAAGCTTTTCACCTTTGGCCTGTTTTCTTCTTCTCGCCATAACTACAGCCTCCTCAGGCTGACACATCTAACCAGCACCGTTTCACATCGCGTTCAAGAACGTATGCAACACGCAACACATCTCGAACGTCATTCTTCCGGACCGGACATTGCTGACATCGCAAACGTCTCGAATCCAGCGTCCTGACAGAGCTTAATCAGTTCCTGCACAATTCCGGTCTGCACTTCTGAATCCGCCCGTACTTTGACCGTGACGTCTTCAAGTTGAATCTCTTTGTTCTTAAACAGAATCGCTTCCTTTTTAAGCTGAGCGCCCGCCGACAACGGTAGCACGGGTTCGCCATCGATGAAGTTAAACAGCCACGGCTGAGTATCCGTCTTTTCGCCCTGCATGTCGCGATAAAAACCGACATTCAGAACGAGTGAGTGCTCAACTTTTACTTCCGGCGGTTTAGCCAGCGCATCGCGCGGCAACTTGACTCGTTCGTCAGCCTGCGTCTGTTCAAAATTAGTTATCACCATAAAGAAGGCGATCAACTGAAACACGATGTCGATCATGGGAGTCATGTCGACTTCGGCTTCAGGAGCGTCGTTTGGTGGTCGCTTTGCCATTACAAAACCCGTCAGCACAAAGGGAATAACCCCGGAGCCAATAAAGGTTCCGGGAGAATTCTGCTCATAAAGTCAATAATTATTCCTGAGGTGCTGCCGGAGCACCCGCTGGAGCCGCTCCACCTGCTGGTTTCGGCGGTGCAGCGCCCTGTTTGCCGGCCTGAGCGAATCGACCCATCAGACCTTCGCTGACCATGCCAACTTCCAGAGTGAAACGGGCAATGCGGTTTCGCAGAATGGCGTAGAAAACCATGGCTGGGATGGCGACTGTCAGGCCTTCCAGTGTTGTAAATAGAGCCGTTGAAATACCGTCAGCAAGTTCGGACGGCTTTGGAGTCGTCGGCGACGTGGCGATCTCACGGAAACTCGCAATCATCCCCGAAACCGTTCCCATCAGTCCGAGCATCGGAGCAACGGCACTGATTAAAGCCAGATAGCTCAAGCGATGTTCGAGAGCCATGTTCTCGTCGTCGCCGACTTCCTGCATGCCTTCAACTGCTTTGTCGTAACCTTGATTCAGCTTGCTGAGACCAGCAGCCAGAACACGAGCAACCAGTGACTCGTCAGCCCGTGCCGTTTCGTAGGCGCCTTGATAGTCCTTGGCGTTCAAACTCTGCTCGAACGATTCAATAAATGCCTGAGGCACAAAGTTGTCCCGGCGAACCTGCAGGATATTCATCATGATCAAAGCAACCATGATGAACGAAAGCAGTAGGATGAGCAGACCGAATGTTCCCGATGCCTTAATCATCCAGGTCAGGAAGTTGAGGTCTTCTGCCGCGCCTTCTTCTTCCCCAGCGGCGGCTTCGTCGGACCCACCATCATCAGAACCAGTTTCGTCATCGCCAGCTTCTTCGACAACTTCTTCAGTCGCCTCTTCTTCGCCTCCTTCGTCCTGAAATGCCTGTGCAGGTGCCGTAAAGATTGACATTCCGAACAGGCAAACAAAAAAGGCCAGACCAATCGAGCGCAGGGTCGGCAGTTGATGAATAAGACCCGGATGTTGCATCATTCAATTCTCCTCGAGGCGGTAATCGCTTTGCTGGTTTTTGTTACTGAAGTTTTACGATGAAAGCTACCAAGTAAGGGCAGCGCCATTCTTTAACGACATCTTGACTTGCAAACTACTTCACAGATTGTTCTACGGAAGCTTCTTCGTCCATGGACTATCGGGATAATTCTCCTGCAGCTCCTGACGAGCTGCCAATCCACGTTCTGGCTGATCCGCACGGGGCCAAAGTACAGCCAGGTTGTAAAGCGCCTCAGCCAAGGGCACCTTCTCTTTTTCAAACAGAACAGGGACGTGCAGGTAGGCAAGGATGGCTTCCTTCACTTTGCCCTGACTCTTAAGGCAATCGCCCTTCAGATTCCACGCTCCTGCCTGGACTGCCGAGTCTTCAGGACTGGTCTTTGCAATCGCCTCACCAACGGCCTGCAAAGCGATGTCGGCGTTCCCCTGCTTCAATTGAACGGACGCTTTGCCGATCAATGCTTCGTTACGCCTGGAAACTTCTCCTGGAGATGATCCTGACTGCTTTAGCACCTCGTTATAAGCAGCCAACGCCTTTGACAGCTCACCTTTTTGAAATGCCAGTTTGGCCGTCGAATTCTGAGCGGCCATCTGGTAATCCGGCCATGGGGCTCGTTCGAGCTTGCCAAACGAAGTCTCTGCACCAGCGTAATCCTCGGCAGCCAACTGGACGGCTCCGAGTAACTGTAAAGCGTCAAAGTACCGAAAGTTGTCAGAGTGGGCTTTCACGAAGCCTTCGAGCAGCGTGGAAGCATCCGTAAGTTTTGAGGCATCCTGTTCCAGGGCCACGCGAGCATTGACCCGAGCAGTCAGGAACTCGATCTCTGTCTTGACGGCTGCATTTGTTCCAGCGTTTCCTGAACTGGTCTTTAGCAGTTCCAACGCCCTCGCGAGATCGCCGCTGTCTTCTGCACTGCGGGCAAGGTTCAACTCAGCCGGTTCAGCTCCCCAGCGCACGCTGATGATGTCGTTGGCAGGGACTTCGATCATCTTTCCGATCCCCGACTTCACAGAAACAGACTGCTGAGCAATCTCCGTAATGTCCCCCTGCGCCACCTTGCCACTCTTTCGATTAACTTTGTCAACAGCCCTGGCCGAGCTTGCCAGTGCCGACAAAGTCAGCATCGCTACTGCGATAAGAGTCAGTCGTTTCATGTGATGTTCCTTCAACTCCGCAAGAGCCGGTGGCTCATAAATTACTCGTCGGTTCAAACCAGATCATCTCCGATAGCTACTCGCCGTCAGCTCTCTTCTCTGCTTCCGCTTTGGCCTTTGCTTTAGCTGCTCGCCGACGCCGAATCCTCTCTTTTTCTTCGGGTGTCAGTGGTCGTTTTGGCTTTTCACCTTTAACCGCCGGCGCAGCCGTCCCAGCCTTCTGAGGAGTAGCCGAACGTTTCTTTCGTGCCGGTCTGGCTGGGGGCGGAGCGATGACAGGAGGATCAATCGTAACCGAAGCCATGGCTGCTGAAGGCTTCCGCGTTTTCGTACCCTTCATGACCATAAAGCCACCGCCACCAACTCCCAGCAGCGCAATGATGCCAAAGATGGCATAAGTCATCGTGTCACTACCTTCAGCCTTCTTTTTTACCTTCGTTTTACTCTTTTTCGTTTTTGAATTTTCCGATGAAGAATCAGTTGATGCAATTTCCACCGGAGCAGGCGGGGCAACGTACTCTTTTGGCTTTTCAAGCGGCTCAGGAATCATTCCCAGACCCGTCTGAATCTCTTGATAAATCCCATCAAATTCCGGCCACCATTCTTCGCTGAAATCGCTCGTGATCGCAACAAACGAAACCACTTGCAATTTTGCAGTTTCCAAAGCTTCGGTCTTCTTCGCACCGGTCTGTGCCAGGCCAAGTCCCAGGTTACACCGTGTCAAATTATAACGCGCTTCATAGTAACGATTCTCATAACGGTCCCGTGCGTCAGTTCCCCCTTGAGTCAAAAGCGCCTGCATGCGACGAGCGGTGTCGCCCCAACCCCAGAGTCCAGCCGTTTTGTCACCTCTCATCGCGTCCTGATACTTCTTCCACGAGTCTCCCTGGCCGCTGGCGCCCCAGTCCTGAAAGATGAAGTTAGCTTCAACCTGAGCATCAAGACTGCGTGGATTTTTGGCGATGATCTTTTTGACGAGCTCAAGAGCCTGCTCGAACGAACCTTTCTCTCGTTGACAATTCACGAGCCTCAGTCGGACACCGGTCAATCGAGCAGGATCGATGAACGCAGGGTCCTCTTGTGAGCGATCAAGGATCGTCTGATAGGCCTTCGCTGCCTGGTCATAAAAATTCCCGGCGGCCGCAGCCTCTTCTGCACTACTCTGAGCAAGGCCGTAGTATGTCTCGCCAATCCAGGTCAGCGATCCAATCGTTTGATCTGTTCGCTTGGACAGTTCACCGAGAAACGTCTCGAACGACTTGCGAACCGTATTGAACTGGTCAAGTTGATTCTGATTCTTGAGACGTTCGAGCTCGTCCTGAAGCTGCTGCCCGATCTGTCGGTACATTTCGGTGAGGGCCTCGCCGCCGCCGCCGCCAATTGCTTCGAGCGACTTCATCGCAACCTGAGCTTTCGGCAGTTCCTGCGTTCCTACGTAACATCTCAGCAGGAGCTGATAGGCCAGCGAGGCAAATTCAATGCTCTTGACCCCGCCCGACTTCGGTCGCGTCTTTTCATCCTTGACGGCAATTGCTTCCATAATCGAGTGCGGATTCGCGGTCAGAGTTTTGACGCACTCGTCGTATTTTCCAGCCGAAACGAGAATCTGGACGAGAGAAAGTTTGGCAGCGATCAGATCGTCAGAAGCAGGTGTCGCAGCCGGTGTCTCTTTCTCTGATCGGGCGATGCCGTTCTTCAGGAACTTTTCCGCAGACGCCATCCAACCATCCAGGTCTGCCCGTAGAGGCTGCTCTGCAGATTCTTTACTCGCCCCCTCAATATACGCAGCCCAGTAAGCCTGTCCCGCTCTGATTTGAGCATTTGTAAATTGCGAGGCTGTTTCCGGAACCTGACCATACCACTCAGCCGATTGCTCGTGTCGCTTCAACTTACCGTAAACCGTTCCCAATTGGAGACGAGCGTCCATCGCGCGATCGCTGTCTGGCCACTTTTCGACAAGGAAAGTGGCGATCATTTCCATCTGAGCGACGTCGATCTCCTGCTCGTCTCGACGTCTGGCTTTCTCGTTATCATTGAAAGCCTGAACGTACGCGGCCATCGCCATGTACGAACCGTCTTGAGCCTGAACAGGGTTCTCGTCGCCGTAGTTGTTCGCAAGGAACTCACCGAGAATCGCAGCCTCGTAGTTGTTCCGCGACAAGAGGTGCATGTAAGAAAGGTAGTATCGCGCAAGATTCAGATCGCTGACCGGTGTATCCTCATCAGATACCCGCAAAGCAAGCTGCAGTAATTCTCTGGCTCGGTCGAGGTGCTGATTGAGATCCGTCCGGGCCTTTTGAATCTTATCTTTGTCTTTCGTTTTCTGGGCAATCCGGACTCCGTCGAGCAACGGTTTAGTTTTCTTGGTAACAAGTTCCTGCCCAAGACTGAAAGCCGTATCAAAGTCTTCCGGCTCGTCGTTCGCACCAGCCCCCTTCAACTTGACGTTCAGATCCCGTTCTTTGAACGTCGCCAGTTCCTTGTACTGGCCTGGGAATCGTTTGATCACTTGAGCGGTCGTCCGAGCTGAAGTCAGCAGGCGTTTGCGATCCGTTTCAGAAAGATTTCGGTCATCGCCAAGCGTTTCCTGCGCGAGCACCTGCTCCCAACGAATGCCTAGTGACTGCTGAGAGTATTTCTTCCGACCTTTGGCAGCAGCCAACCATTCGGCGGCTTCGTCGATGACAAGCTGATAGTCTTTTCGCTGTTCATTATTCAGGCAGATCAGCCGAAAATGACGAACCTGATCCTGCAACCGGACGAGTGTCTCGCTGGTACCTGGATGACCCAGCAATTCTTTATAGATGCCAAGTGCTCGCTGAATGTCGTCCTGCTCTTCATAGCATTTACCTTGCCATGTCCGAGCGTACAAACCGCCGATCTGACTACGGTACTTCGCGTGAATTTCTTCGTAGGCACTAGCTGCATCACGGAGCTTGGTTTTGTACGCATCCGATCCCTGATCACTGGCCTGAGCCCCTTCATACAGGCAGTGGGCCAAGTCGAGTTGAGCGACGATGTATCGCACCTCAGCCTGCCGACGATCATCGAATTTCTTCGGCTCGTCAATCTTGTCGATAAATTTCGGGAACGCTTCCCATGACGCTTTGTGCTGATCGTGAGCCTTTTGAAAAATCACACGAGCTTGACCAACGAATTCTTTGGCCCGCTTCTGAAATTCACCACGGTTCTCTTTGTTGGACGGCGACCGAGACTGCCAGACTTCGACCCGACCTTTACCAAGCAGAATCCCTGCCCGTTCGGTATTGGCTTCACCGGCGCGCGGGTGGCCAGGGCTGTTCTTGATAAACGCTTCCAGGAAGCCCAGGGCCTGGTCAAGCTGCCGAGACTGCACCTCCGGATTCGTGATCGCACCGCTTCTGGACATCATCAGAAGAGTGGATGCCTTTTCGTACGGGATGACATCACGAATATCCTTCGGGACATTGGCGTCTTCCTGCAGTGTGTCCAAATAAATCAACGCGTAGTTGTAGTAGCTTCGATCGCGTAGCCCTTGGAGAAACTCGACATAGGGCTCTTCAGCTTCAGCAGCAGGTACGGCGAAAGCAGCCACCGTCAGTGCAATGACCACTGAGCGGAGAATCCTCATGCGTTCCGATCCTTGCCGTGCGAGGGAAGAAAAGTTGCAGAATCACGTTAGACCATACACACCGGCCATCACGTCACCATTGTCATCAAGGCCCTGACTCAAAACGTTCATCACAGGCCGCAATCAACGAAATACACTCTGAAATTTACAAATCCGGCATCCTGCCAGAAGATTTCGTCGCCGCATTGTTCGGTAAACCTGCCACACATCGCGAACCTTACGCCGCGGCACAGAAATCGGCGGTGTGAAGCAAGTCAGGTAGCTCTGACATGCCCGAAAAATACAGTCTGTATGCGTGAATGACTCAGCATATAGTCCCTAATCACCCTTCGCAACCAGTCGCTGGGCCTAACCAATTTGACGGCGACAAACCTGCCTGAATCATCCCGTTCAGGTATCATATCCAGAGTTGATTGACCATGCCCGGTACTTCCCGGGGCGACACTCAGATCCGCTCTGGCAGCCAACAGAGGAACGACTGCTTCGAACAATCTATACTGACCATTGAGTACGACAGCGCAATTGCATTCCACCTCACTCTTCACCCCGGAGACATCGCGTGCCAGACTCGCCCGAGATCACGCTCGACATGATGAGAGAGTATCTCTACGCAGCCGTTGTTTGCGACGCGCTTGATTCACTGGGATTTCGCAACCAGTCTCCAAGAGTCGCTCTGCCGCCACAGACCGTGGACGGCGTACTGATCGGTCGCTGTCAGACCACACTCTGGACGGACATGGCTCACGAAGACCCCGAGCCGTACTCGCTCGAACTCGAAGCCGTTGATGGCTGCCAGCAGGACGACGTCATGATCGCCGCCGCTCACGGATCAAATCGGTCTGGAGTCTGGGGCGAACTTCTCTCGACAGCTTCCATGAACTCTGGCTGCGTGGGTGCCATTGTTGATGGAGCCGTGCGGGATGTACGCCAAATGCAAACGATGAAATTTCCCGTCTTCGCTCGCAGCCGATGCATCTACGACAGCCTCAACCGTCAACGAGTCATCGATCGCAACGTTCCGGTTGAGATCGACGGAGTCACGTTCGCACCGGGCGACCTCGTGATCGCCGACACTGATGGGATCGTCGTCGTACCACAAACAGTCGAAGCTGAGGCCATTCAAGCAGCATGGGATAAGGTCAACGCAGAGAACATCACGCGAGACGCCATCAAAGGCGGTATGAAGGCGACTGACGCCTACCGTAAGTATGGTGTTCTTTGAACCCGCATGTAGAACATACTCCCAGAGTAAGGACCAATCGCGTGCAAAGAATGGGGCAAGCCCGGAGACTGCCCGTTCCATTCAGGATGATCATGATCGCCGTTATCATCACAGACCGACGAATGTTCGACAACAAATTCCCCGCCGGCGAGAACACATCGCCGCTCACACATTCCTATAAGGAACCTCGCCCATGCCATCCCTCTCAGAACTCCAACCGCTTTCGGCCGACTCCTTCAAACGCCTGGAAGAATGCGACACCCCGACGGTCTGCAACGTCGTCGAACTGTGGGACATCCACCCACGAAACAACGGCTACATGGATTCGAGTATCGCCGCTTGCTTCCCGGAAATGCCATCGATGGTCGGCTACGCTCTGACGTCCACATTCCGCAGCATGTCCCCGCCGCGCGGAGGAGATGTCTACGCGGGCATTGCCCAGCAGGTTGAAGCATTCTCCGAACTGCCTGGCCCACCAGTCATCGTCTACCAGGACCTCGACACCCCCGTTGCTTCGGCAACATTTGGCGAGGTCATGTGTACGACCTACAAGTCATTCGGTGCAAAAGGCATCGTTACATCCGGAGCCGGCCGTGACCTCAAGGAAGTCCAGGAACTCGGATTCCCCGCCTTCACGAACGGAACGATCTGCGCCCACGGCTACTGTCACACCCTGGCGGTCAACGTCCCGGTGACCGTCGGCGGCCTCACCATCTACCCCGGCGATCTTCTTCACGGAGATCGCAACGGAGTCACCACCATCCCACACCAGATCGCGTCCGAAGTGCCCGACGCCTGTAAGGAACTGATGGCCGCCGAAAAAGTGGTGCTCGACTACCTGCAAGGCGACAACCTGACTGCAGCCGCTTTTGCTGAAGCTCGTCAGGAATGCGGAGCCTTGATCGCAAAACTCGCAAAACGCCTGAAAGGCGAGGCCTGATCGTCACACTACGTTCAAGGCGAACATACCAATGCCAGTCGGGACTCTGCACGCCGACTCTCGAGGCCCGCTGACAGCTCGCTCACAACCAGGCTGCACCGCTCATTGAACGGCGTCAGCCTTGGATGATTTATCAAGCGAGAAGTCGCTCGTCACGGATCGATGATCCGACCGGATGGACCATCCGTGCCGAGAGCGGTGCCAGGTAACCTGGTCGTTCGCCCAAACCTGATCAAGACACAGAACCGGAAATAGAATCGGCCACGTTTCACGGTAGCCTTCTCCCGCTGCTTCGAACGAATTGGCCAACCGGGCCCGCAATTCGTCGACCCATACGGAATTGATCGGCGTGTTGAAGTCTGCGGCCACGATTAAGGGCTGATCGGAAAGTTCGCCAGCCAGTTCGGAGAGCCGGATGAACGCCGGCTTGCGAAACATCAGAGGATTCGATTTCACATCCATTAGCAGAACGCGCATCAAGACTCCGTCGATGCGCAGCGAGATGATCCGATATCGGCAGACAGCCTCGGGTTCTTCCGGTACGGTGACATTCCCCGGTTTCATCCGAAGAATTTCCCCCCTGCAAAGGATCATCATTCCCGATCCAAGCCGCATCGCTGAGTATCCTGGAATCCGCGAGGTCCAGAAGTCGGGATACTCCGCCTGCTCGGTGGCCTCGACCAGCGCAATGATGTCAGCATTCAAGCCAGCAACTTCATTGGCCACAGCGTCGTAGCCAAAGTTGCCTCGGCAAACATTCCAGAAAACGAACCGGTGAGCGTCCGCAGGAGACACTTCGCCCGAACCGCGAAAAATCTGCCCGCCCCAGATAATGACCTGCATTTCCAGAATCAGCAGGCACGAAGCAGTCAGTCGAAAGTCGCGTCCGCCCCGAAGACTTGCGGCGGATGCGAGCCCACCAGCCACAATCAAAACAGGCAGCGGTAGCGCGTAGTAGACGCCGGAGAGAATCGGCACCGCGTCCTGAACGGTAACCCACAACAAAGTTCCGATCAGCCACACGGCGATGGCTGAATAAACGGCACAGCGACCAACAATCAACGGCCAGCGAGCGATTCTCCCCTCAGAATCACTCACTGTGCCACCGGCCCAGTCGTCTGACATTTCCACCACCAATATCGCCCCTTCGTCGCCCGACCTCTCAGCACGAAAGCCCAGTTTCAAGGCAGACTCCCACACAGTAAGCGAAACACGAAAATCCAGAATCATCTTAAAGTGTGTTTCTCCATTAGCTTACGGCGCATCGAGAAAATCAAACAGTCTCGGCACGACGAGTGCTTTTTTGCAGGAGGAGCGTCGACCGGCGGTGTAGCCGAAGACTTCTCTTGTTGGGACGTCTTTGGACGAGCGCCTATGCTTCCGGTCGACCATTTCTATGCGCTGACGTCTGCAACGATCGCAAGATTAAGCGTTGAATAATCAATCTGATTTCTCGCATAAGATCGCAGATTTCCAGGCGTTCATGAGAGCGTCGGCAGGCTTTTCAATCGCAAAGTCGCTTCGAATTCTGCGATGAGCATTCACAGCTAGCTCCTCGCGATAAATTTCGTCATCGATCAGCCTGACAACCCCAGAAGTGATCGCTTCCGAAGAATCAGCAGATGCAAGCAGCCCGGATTCTCCGTCGACAATAATCTCTCCCGTACCGCCCACATCCGTCGCGACGATTGCCAACCTGGACGCCGCGGCTTCCAGTAGCACGCGTCCAAGAGGCTCCTGCCGAGCCCCATGCACCAGGAGATCCGACGCCCGCATCAGTTCAGGAATATCCTCTCGATATCCCAGCCGGTGAAATTTCAACGCCGGTGAACAGGCCGAGAAGTCACGCAAGACTTGAGATTCAAATTCAAGACTCTCAGCCTTCTGAGAAAAACGCTCGCCCGCCAGCAGCCAGTGAATTCCCGGACGAAGGTCAGCCAGACGCCGCGCCACCTCGGCCAAAGTGTCAAGCCCCTTCCGTAGCCCAACCTGACCGACCGTCAACAGAACGATGGAATCGACTGGGATCTTTAATTCACGACGAATTCGTAGCCGTGCAGATTCTTCCGCTGCGAAGGCATCGACATCGATCCCGTTGTGAATGACAGTCCCCACAGACTTATCAAGCCCCTGCCCGACATGAAACGCCAACGTCGCCTCAGACACCGCGCACAACTGGCGATTCGCGTTCAAATCAGAAATCGCTGCCTGGCTCAGTTTCATGATGTCACGTAAGTGGGCCGTCGCCACAAACTGTGGCCGCGCACGCGCGACGGCACCAAGCAAACGCCCCATCGACAGGCTGTTGCCATGCACGAGGTCTGCGCCAGAAAGCTCTGCCGCCTCAAGCAATCGAGGAATCGCCCGCTCTTTCGGTAGTCGACGTCCTGCATCATCAAAGAGATTCAGCCCGGTAATCGGGATACCAAGCTGCGACACGCGATCAGCCATCGCACCTTGAGCAGGCCCAAGCACGTAGAACTCAAGACCGGACTCTGATGACGACTTGCGGTTGAGCAAATGGCTCAATACCGCGAGTATCGAATTCTCGCCGCCGTTCACTGTCGGATACTCAATGAGAATAGCGATCCGGTGCATGGTGTCTCTCAATGCTGGACTCGACACCGCGACATTCACCGCAGTCGGCCTCGAATGTAAACATCATCGCCGACCTGCTCGACCACTTGCCCCTGAAGTTGACTGCCTTCGGGAATCAATGCGACACCAACCCCACCGACCGGAGTCACTCCACCGGCCCCGCCAGCAAACTTCGGAGCGACAAAAATGTGAGCTTCATCGACAAGACCATCATCAAACGCTGCACCGAACAACTCTCCACCGCCCTCGATCAACAAGTTCGTCATCGATCGGCGACCTAGTTCCTGCATCAACATCATTAGATCAACTCGTCCGTCGGCCGGGCCAACAACGATGACTTCGACGCCAAGGGCACGCAGTTGATCGACGCGTTCCGCAGGAGCACTTTCACATACGGCAAGCAACACTGGCGCATCATCCACCGTACGAACGAGTTGACTGTCGAGCGAAAGCGTCGCTTTTGAATCGATGACAACCCGTGTCGGTGTACGAGGCCCAAGCCCCCGAACCGTGAGCAGCGGATCATCCGATCGAGCCGTGCCGGCCCCCACGATAATCGCGTCCATCCGGCCTCGCAGAAGGTGAACCCGCTGTCGTGACACCTCAGATGAAATCCATTTCGATGCCCCGGTTCGCGTGGCGATCTTTCCATCCAGCGTCATTGCCCACTTGACGTGAACCCACGGCAAGCCCGTTCTTAACAGTTTCAGAAACGGAGCGTTCAACTCTCGAATCGCCTCTTCCGCAAGCCCACTGGAGACATCGATCCCTGCTTTCTTCAATTGCTGGATTCCTCCCCCCGCAACGTGCGGAGACGGATCTCTGAGCCCCACCGACACTCGCCGAACCCCGGCACCGATAACAGCCTCGGAGCACGGAGGCGTCTTACCGTAGTGACAGCATGGCTCCAACGTCACGTAAAGCGTCGCGTTTGCGAGCAGTTCCTGCCGTACGCCTGAATCTTCAAAGCGATCAACGAAGTCAGATAGGGCATTCACTTCGGCATGCGGACCACCAAACCGCTCGTGATAGCCGGCTCCCAGCAGGTTCAGGTGCTCATCAGCAAGAACTGCCCCAACCGCCGGGTTCGGTTCAACTCGCCCCAGCCCGCGAGCGGCGAGCTCAATCGCGTACCGCATCACGGTTTCCGGTCTGTCAAATCTCTGTGGAGCACTCATCACGGCCACTCAGTGAAACGGTGGCAAAACTGTCAACGCAGCTTCAGGCGGCATCGAGAATTCGCAGGACAGAACTGACGACAAACTCTTTGACTCTGCCCCGATACTCGGTCATGTGAGGTGCGACCAGATGAGCCTTCAGATGATCGAGGCTCTCCCACTTCTCAACGATCGTGACAATGTTGGCTCGACGAGGAATCTGAGCTGGGATGTCCGTATCAGCATCAACCATCGGTCCGTACTCGACGCAACCCGCTTCTGCCAGCACGTGCGGAACAACTTTGTGAAACTCAGTAAGGAAGTCGTCACGTTTACCATCAACGACTTCGATTTCCGCAATAACGCTCAACATTCCGCGTCTCACTTCCTACACAGGATCGCCTCAAGCCGACTAGCGTCTTTTCTTCTTCACAGTCTTCTTCTTCACAGTCTTCTTCTTCACAGTCTTCTTCTTCACAGTCTTCTTCTTCACAGTCTTCTTCTTCGCAGCAGTCTTCTTCTTCGCAGCAGTCTTTTTCTTTGCAGCTGACTTGGGCACAGTCTTCTTCTTGACGGCAGATTTCTTCTTCACAGACGCCTTCGCTGCAGTCTTCTTTTTCACGATCGGCTTAGACTTAGTGGTTTTCTTTTTCGAGGCAGCCTTCTCAGCCGCCACAGCCTTCTCGGCCTTTACTTTAGCTCTTGCGGCAGCTCGTTTCTTAGCTTCTTTCTCAGCAGCTTTGACTGCTTGTTCTGCCGCAGCTTTTTTCTCTGCTGAACGCTTCGCCGACTGTAGCCGTTTTCTCGCACGCCCGCTCAACAAATCCTTCAACCGGTCCTCCGTATCAGTAACCTCAAACGTCAATTCCGGATGATCGCCCTTGGGCGACATCTCCAGAACGGACTCTCCGTGCTTCGAAACTGAAAGCGATTTAAGGAGCCAGATAAACTCGGGAGCATCGGCCTTTCGAATAAACCCTTTAAGCAATTCAGCTCCGCTGTCTTCGTCTGCGCCTACCGGCACCAGGCCGAGCCAGATAGCAGTACGAACCATTTTGTCGTCAACCGGGATCACGTGGGTGCCGAGGCACTTTTGAAGCATGTAGTTTCGGCAAAACGATGTGAGGTGTTTGATCTTCGAAACCTGTTTAAAGGCGAGATCAAAAGACTTCTTTTTTATTCCGTCGAAGTCGTACGAGAACTGATGATCAAAGACGTAGTACAGCAGGTAACGGACGCGCATCGCGCACCACTCCGGCTCGTGAACACCTTCGAAAACTGGCTCCAGTTCCGAGATCGTACTGACACGGACCTCGTTCCAGTCAAAGAAGTCGCCTTTCAACCGCCCGAATGCCGCATCGGCGGATTCGTAAGATGAGTTTTCCAGGCAGACTGAAAACACCATGGCTTCCAACACGGGAAGCTGTTCGCGTTTCGGCAGTCCACCGAACTCTTTCTTCAAGAGTTTGATAAGACGTGTAAGAACCTTGGACTTGTCTGGAGTTTTTGATTTCGCTGCGGCCATGATTATCCTGAAGCCAACTCAATTCAGAAGTAACTTGGTGGGTCAATAAGTCGAAGATCTTGAACCAGCGACGGACTGAAAATTAACAGGCGACGGGCATCCGGCAAGCGAACCAGCAATCTTCTCACTCGTCCTGAGACGAAATATCTCCTGTCAATCCAATGTCAATCGAATCAACAACGTCGCTATCGTCAGACTTCTCATCTTCATCCGAATCAGCCACTGCTGATTCAGCCTCACGTTCGAGCCGTTCCTGCTCAAGCTCTTTGAGAATCCGGTCCGCCTCTTCAGCCCCGGAAGACACTGCATCCTCCAGCACAAACTTCAGGACAGGAGTGTATCGCGTCTCGATTCGGTCAGCGACTTTTGACTGAATGAAACCTCGCGATGCGTTTAGCCCATGAAGACATAAAGCCCGCTCTTTTTCAGTTCCCAGTACAGAGACATACACTTTTGCCGTCCGGACATCTCCGGCAACCTCAACCCGCAAGACCGTCACGTTCTTAATTCGCGGGTCACGCAGATGAAACAGGATCGCTGTCGAAATAACTTCGCGAACGGCCTGTGAAAGTCGAGCTACTCGACGTGATACCATGTAAGCAGCCTGTTAATACCAAAAAGCCGTTGAGCTTCGTTCGCAAGCAGATTGATTCGACCGACCAGAACTGCAGATTCTGTGTAACTACGGACCAAAAACTTAATTCCTATTCGAGCGTTCGCTTCACGGTGTCGATCCGGTAAGCCTCAAGCAGATCACCTTCTTTGATGTCGTTGAACCCGTCCAACCGGATACCGCACTCCATCCCCTCGCGAACTTCCTTCACATCGTCTTTAACACGCTTCAGCGATGCAATCGGATAGTCGTTCAGGATCGTCTGGTCACGAATCACATGCACTCGGTTCGATCGATCGATCTTACCGTTCAACACTCGACAACCGGCAATTGTGCCGAATTTGCTGACACTGAACGTTTGCAGAACAAGAGCTCGTCCGGTTGGTACCTGAACCTTTTCAGGCAGCAACAGCCCTTCCAGAGTCCGCTTAATCTGATCAATAACTTCGTAGATGATCTCGTAGCGGCGAATTTCGACGCCTTCGCGTTCCGCAAGCTGACGCGCTCGATCTTCGGCAATCACGTGGAACGCAATCACAATCGCATCTGAAGCACTCGCTAGATAAACATCGCTCTCGTTCACGCCACCAACGGCTTCGTGCAGAATCTTAACTCGGACTTCGGGGTGCTCGAATTTCTCGATCTCGCTATGCAGAGCTTCGATAGAACCTTGCGTGTCCCCTTTCAGGATCACATTCAGATCCTGAACTTCACCCTCACGAGCTGCGTCAAGAACATCATCAAGCGTTCTAGGTCTATTCTTTGTGGCGAGCATCGACTCACGACCAACTTGACGATTCTCTTCCGCAACGGACCGAGCACGATCACTACTGTCAAGCACAAAGAAGCGATCTCCAGCACCCGGTACCAGATCAAGACCAGTTAGCTTCACTGGAGTCGACGGGCCGACTTCGTCGACCATCTCTCCACGGTCGTTGTAAAGAGCACGGACTTTGCCGAAGGCTTCCCCACAAACAATGTCATCACCGACCCGCAGCGTTCCACGCTCAACGATGAGCCACGCAATCGGCCCCACACCTTCGTCCCGGAAAGCTTCAAGGCAAACTCCAACACTATTGCAGCCCGGGTCAGCTTTCAGCTCGCCGATTTCTGCCGTCAGCAGAATCGTTTCGAGCAAGTCGTCCAATCCCTTGCCAGACATAGCCGATGTTCGAACAACTTCGATGTCACCACCCCACTCCTGCGGCTGCACACCGTTAGTGGAGAGGTCCGTTAGCACTTTCTGTTCATTGATATCCGGCAGGTCGCATTTATTCATGGCAACAATGACGGGAACACCCGAAGCTTTTGCATGGCTGATGCACTCAACCGTTTGAGGCATCACGCTGTCGTTGGCAGCAACTACCAGAACAACGATGTCCGTCACGTTAGCTCCGCGAGCACGCATTTCACCAAAAGCTGCATGGCCTGGCGTATCAACAAAGGTCACTTTCTTACCTTCGTGATTGACCTGGTAGGCTCGAATGTGCTGTGTGATTCCACCAGCTTCTCCGGCAGCGACATCCGTCGCACGAATTTTGTCCAGCAGAGACGTCTTACCGTGGTCAACGTGTCCAAGAATTGTCACCACCGGCGGACGTTCAAGCAGTGACTCTTCAGATGCAGCAGCATCGTAAATCTCGTCGAGGTACTCAGCACTCGTCTGTCCACGTTTAACTTCGAGCTCAACTCCAAGTTCAGCAGCAACTTCCCAGGCAGTCTCTTCATCCAGCCCTTCATTGATCGTAAGCATCTGACCGCGTTTAAAGAGAGCACCAAGGATCGATTTCGCCGGCCGCCCGATCGCTTCGGAGAGACTTCGAACAGTAATCGGCTCTTCCAACGTTGCAGACGTCTTCAGTTCTGCCAGATTTGGACCACCGCGACGTTTGCGAGGCTTTCTTGCCCTGCGCACTTCACGATCGTCGTCCATCCGAGGCCGGTGCCTCCCCTGCCGGCGGCCTCGTCGCGACGCATCGAGTGTTCCAACCTTTGCCTTGTCACCACTAGCTTCATCAGTGAATTCGACGTTCTTTCTTCCGCGACCGCCACCGCGTGATGTCTTCGAGTCTGACGCTTCCTTCACACGCTGCCCAAGCGGTGCCACCTCGCCAGGAGTCAATCGAATTTCGGGCTTCTGAGCCTTTGGCTCATTCGAAGCCTTCCTGGGCTCTTTGACAGTAAAGGCGGGGAGCGGCGCAAGCCCTGGCAAAGACGGACGAGAACGGTCTTTCTCTTTTTCCTTCTCACTCTCCTGGGCAGCAACCAGATCAGAATGTGTCGGTGTACCACGAGGCCGCATTTCACGAACCCCAGACCGCCCGCCACCGTGTTGCGGAACATAATCTTCGCGTTTCACCAAAACATCACCATCACTCTTCGATGGCTCAGCTCCGGACCTATCTGCATCTACCGGGGCAACATCCCCTGTTGCTTCCGTATCCTCTGTTACTTCCGTATCCTCCGCTGCTTCCGCAGCCTCTGCTGCTTCCGTAGCGACTTCGCCAACAACCGGCGTATCAGCATCATTCTGCACGGGTGTCGCGACGTCATCTGGCGTTACCTCGACTTCCTCAGACGCGGCAGGTTCAGCTGTCTCTTCCGTCTCGACAGCCCCTTCGGTGCGATCTCGTGAGACCATCGTGCGGATATCCCGCATGCGGCTCCCGATTTTCCGGGCCACATCCTCGCGTGACGGAAGTTCTGCGACTTCTCCAGTACTCTCGCCCTCTTTGCCACTGGCACCTTCCATGTGCCGCATGACGAGTTCTTTTTCTTCCGGGGAAATCGACGCCAGCGCCGACCCCTTAACCGTCAGACCTGCGGCACGACAGTGCTCAATGAGCACCTTGCTGTCCATGCCCAGTTCTTTGGCGAGCGAGAAAATTCGAATTTTCGTGACCGTATCTGCCATAATCCCCAATCACTTTGTGCGCTATCCGGAGTTCGAGCACACCCTGGCTGTTCAACTTCTTTACATCACGACTCCGATTCAGCGGGAGCTGACTCAGCAAGCTCTTCGCCGGAGGCCTCTGCAGTTTCATCCGTATCCGCTGCTTCACCCTCTCCTGACTTTTCCAACGCTACCGGCTCATCCAACGCTACCGGCTCTTCACCGGCAGGGGTTCCCTTAACTTCGGCATTATCTGCTGAAGCAGCCTCGTCACCGACTTCAGCAGCCACAGCATCTGCGTCCGCTGTGGCATCCGCTTCGGGCGGAGTATCTTCCGCCGTTTCTGTAGCCTCTTCAACTGGTTGAGGCGGAGCTGCGGCAGCCGCAGCCTGTTGTTCGCGTTCGATCGCTCGCAACTTCGCATCCTCTGATTTCCGTTTCTCTTCTTCTTTTTCTGCTTTTTCTGCCTCTACGTCTGCGTAATCGACAACTGCATCACATTGTTCGGTCGTCAATCCGCCGAGCTCCGCCAATTCATCCGGTTCGATGACCGAAAGGTCGTAGAAGCTGAAGAAGCCCTGCGAAACCAGATTCTCAGCAAGCTCAGCTTCCACTCCTGGAACTTGTGAAAACGCCATCACTGACTTTTCAAGCTGTTCGTCCAGCTCGTTCTGAGTCATCACCTCAATGTCCCAGCCGACCAGTTTTGAAGCCAGACGAACGTTCTGTCCGCGTTTGCCAATTGCCAGAGACAACTGGTCATCGCGAACGAGGACAATCACTCGACCGAGCATGGGGCAAAGAATGACATCCTCGACCTCTGCCGGCTGCATTGAGTTCGGTACAAGAACCTGCAGCGAATCGTTCCACCGAACGATGTCAACTCGTTCGCCAGCCAGTTCATCGACAATTGTGCGGATTCGAGCACCGCGAACACCGACACAGGCACCAACCGGGTCGATCTTGTTGTCGATACACGAAACAGCAACTTTTGATCGGTACCCGGCCTCGCGAGCTAACGACCGAACTTCGATAATCCGTTCGGAAACTTCCGGAATTTCTGACTCGAACAACCGCAGAACAAGCTCCGGGTGCTTTCGAGACAAGATCACTTTGACGCGACTGCCGGCTTTCCGAACTTCAAGGACGATCGCACGAACTCGTTCGTTCGTGCGATAACTTTCGCCTGGAATCTGTTCGCTTCGCGGAAGCACGGCTTCAACTTTGCCAATACTGACAATTGCTGCTCCGCCTTCGAAACGTACAATCGTCCCGCCAACCAACTCGCCCTTTTGTTCCTCGAATTCGTCAAAAACAGAATCCCGCTCTGCTTCGCGAATTTTCTGAATCATCACCTGCTTCGCAGTTTGAGCTGAAACTCGACCGAGAATGTCGCCCAATTCGTCAGGGTCAAGGTCCTGGCCGTTACACTTGATGGTCGGCTCACCGTGTTCGCGATCAACGGACACTTCGAGCTCGAAGTCTTCGCCAAAATGCTTACGGGCGGCAGAGAGGATCGCCGATTCGATCCCGTCGAAGACAATCTCCTTGTCGATGTTTTTATCGCGGTGCAACGCGTCAACGACTCTGAGAACTTCGTTACCGTTCATTTCCGTCCTTTCGAAACGATGTCCGACCGCCGAACTATCAATCCTGGCGAACTTCGCCAGTTTTGAACTCCAAAAATGACCGCTCTTGAACTTTCATCCATCCAACAAAAAAAGTGGGACAAGTCCCACTTTGCGCGCCAGCACCCAATGTGATTGGTACCGGCCGACGACGAACTTAATCATCGCCAATTCAACCCTGAAAATAAGGGGTGACCTTTGCCGTCAATCGCTCACATGGAAGCTACCTTTCAAGGAGTTGGGCAAGAAGAACCTACCAAACCCAATGAAAATGCGATCTGCCGTGACATTCGATCAAAAGCCACAACATGGCATCGCGTGAACGTAAAACAACTGCCCGGGAGACCAGCAACACGCTGAAATCCCAACTCTGACGCCCAGTGCAACATAAATTAGTTTCCGGGATCTTCCACGTCAAGGACCGCGAAGCGTCGGAAACTGTAACCTCATAACATTTTTCGACGACTGACGGGCATCACAGGGACACCTGATTGGTTCTCGGAATTATCGATCGCCGCCCGTCACCCAATGCGACCAGAATTGCCAATCCAGGCAGTTCCGGCAGCTAACGCAGCTCATATTGAGCAATTCATTTCCGTGGTGGCTCCGGACGCGTGCCGTACACGTTCATTCTTTGCCGATACAAACCACCAAAACCGGTGATATAAAGCGACCGGGAATCCGAATCTCCAAACGAGCAGTTAATTGGCCGAGTTGGACAGGCAATTTTCGCCAGGAATTTCCCGGACGGACTCCAAGTCCAGATATCCGTTGCCCCGGCGCAGTAAACATTCCCGGCCCGATCAACTGTCATTCCATCTGCTCCTAAAGCCTCTCCGTCATCCATCACAGCAAACTCTCGCCCCTTTATCGCCGTGCCGTCCGCTTGAATCTCGTACGCCTGAATTTTCTTTGGCCGATACTCCGCGACATACAAAGTCGCCCCATCTGGCGACATCGTGATACCGTTGGGAGTCTGAACATTCGACACAGCAACAACCAACTCGCCATTCGGTAGTCGATACATCACTCGCCCTTGTTTTGTCAGCGTGAAATAAATCCCGCCAGAACTATCCACTACCAGATCATTCGGCCGCGCAAGATCTTTGCCGCTGCCTTCCGCCGCGGTCAGATATTCCTTCTTGCCCTTTGAAAACCGAGCAATTCGCCCTTCCGCATTGTCAGACAGGTACAAGGCCCCGTGACTGAAGTACGAAGCACTGATCCGACCGGCATTTTCCAGTACCACCTCGACCAGCTTTTCCTTCGGCAAATACCGAAAGAGCTTTTGCCCCTTAACGTCCGGGAAATACAAAGCTGAGGAACCATCCCACGCCGGTCCGTCGGCGAGGCCAAATCCGGTCGCTATCACCTCCAGCGGGCTACCTTCATCGACAATCGACTCGGCCAACGAAACCCGAGTAACTCCAAACAGAAGTCCCAGGCAAAAGCCAGACAACAGAAACCGGCAAAGACTTTTCACTGAACGTCCCTTGTTCCGAGCAGGAATGAAGCAGCCCAAATCCGCGAATCGCAAGAAAACTGCCTGCTTGATAGCTGGACCAAAGGTAATTCGTCCACCAAGGACGAAAAGCATCTGAATGAATTCAGCACAAAAACAGAGCGTCAACCCGGCCGGCAATCCTCAAATCAGATCAAGCTTGCGGTTTCGGCGTTTCTGAGGTCGGCGACAGGGATCACAGGTGCCGTAGACTTCCAACCGGTGGCTTGTCTTCAGAAAACCCTGCGCACTGGCGATCTTTTCAATCAGACTGGAAATCTCTTCATTGTGAAATTCGAAAAGTTCGCCGCACTTGCCACATACCATGTGGTCATGCTGAGGGTAGCCGTAGTCATGCTCCCAGACTTCGCGACCGTTCGGACGAGCGACTTTTCGCAACAGGCCGGCTTCTTCCATTGCACTAAGAGTGCGATACACGGTCGCCCGACTGACTTGTTTGCCGTCATTACGTCCTGAAAGCCGCAGCACCAACTGATCCGTATCGAAGTGCTCATGGTCGGAGAAAACTTCTTCGAGGATGATCTCTCGCTCGCGCGTAAACTTCCTCCGCTTCGTTGACAGATACTCGCGAAACTTCCCCGAAGGTGAAACCGTCTTATCCAGTGCTGCAATATCGCTCAAAACATCCTCCGGGACTCACTCAGACTGGTGTCAGAAACGCGTTCCCATAAATCATAACTGCGCACAGAAAAACCGACTGACCGCCGAGACAGATTCTCAACCGTTCAATCAGCAACCAATCTCAATCAATCGGCCACAGTCAGTGCTTATTCAGCTAAAAGACTTTCCAGCATTCGATCGACGGCGATGTCCAGCTTTTCTGGAGACTCGTAAGTCCCGTCGGCAATCTGCTGCTGAATCTGGACGATCCTTTGCGACTGAAACTCAGCCTTGAGATCCACCTGACTCGGGGCGGCAGAGTTAACCGAAGTCAGCTCCAGCTCGTCCGTCGGTGACGTTGGTCGCGCTTCAGGTGCGGGTGGCGGAGTCGCTGGCTGAGCCGCTTTCCGGACGGGCTGACTGCCACTGACGGGGCCGATTCCGTTGACATCCATGTAGGCTCTCCCTTGGTAGGTTAAGAAATGAATCGCAGCCGAAGACGCGCTGTAGAACCTCGACGGCTGGCGGCATCTTATGCCAGAATCCAGAATCACTCAACTTCTGTATTTAACTATCTGAACCATCGAGCAGCAGCCCCAGATACGACTTACGCTCGATCAACGAATCGTCAAGACCAATCTCAGCACAGAGGCTGCTCAGGGCATCCTGAGCGGCTTGCAGATCAGCCTTTTCTGCCAGAAATTCGACTTCCAGAAACTCTCCCACTCGATCAACTGAGTCCAAAGCGAACTCAAACCGTCGGCCGTTTCTTTCGACTTCGAACTTTTTTCTCACTTTTCTAACAACGGCGACCGCGTGAAACCCCAGAATCGTCAATATCTCGCCGATCTCTTCCGCAGTTTTCGAGCCATCACCAAGCAACGATTCAATCTCCCGACGAGTCTTCGTTTTCTGATCAATCTTCGGCCCCTTCCATGTCAGCCAGTTCTGCTCTCCAACCGACCGAATCCGCAGAGCCTCATCCGTTGTCGCAAAATCCCGGACCGGGTGATTGAAGTAGTGGTCGGCCTGCCGAACTTCGCCAATCGCCGTGGCTCCAAATTCCAGCAACCTGGCGACGATCGACTCCGCCGGTTCGCCGAGTCGAAATTTCTGCTCCACTTCGTACTGCATTTGTCGTAAATTCCCTGTCGAACACGCTTAAATCAACGTTCAATTTCGGATGACTGCGAGTTCGACGCTGGTAACTCCCCTGCAGCGCCAGAAGCTCTCGGTAAGGACTCGGTTCGTCGGTATTGCTCACTGACGAAGTACGCAAGCGCTGCCAGAAAAATATTAATCCCACCTAACGCGAGATAGACCGACGGTGTCGCCGAAACGCACGCAGTCACGCAGTTGAACGCTGCATTCAACAACCAGAACGTTGTCGAAATCCCCCACAGAGTTGAGTTTCTGGGAGGCCACCCTCGCAACTGGATCATCGCAAAACTCCCGTTCGCCGTTCCGAAAAGCCCAGACAACCTTCGCTAACGCAAGCACAATCTCCGAAGCGACGCACCGAAGCAACGCCATTCCCAGAACGAGCCACCGCCCCGACCACCAGCGTCACGACCGACTAATGGCAATACACTGTTGGCGAAAAGGCCAGCATGTCGCAATAATATTTACTGATACGTCTTGCGTGTCGCCCCCCCATCCGTCCCCGCACGGCCCACCAGAACGTCAGGAGTTTCCCGTGAAACCCTCATTCCGCAACCTGATGTGTATCCTCGCCGTCGCTTATCCGCCAGCGCATGCAGCCGCAAGCGGCGGAGAGCCATTCGTTGTCTCTCCAGCGAAGATCGAACTCGGCGGAAACTTCGAACGACTGCAGCTCGTGGTCACACAACTGGATGCTGCCGGCGAGACAACCGACACGTCCGTCGACCACACGTCCGATGCCACTTTCAGCGTAGCCGATCCGTCAATTGCTTCGGTAAACAAGGCTGGCCGACTGCTCGCGCTCGCCAACGGCGAGACAAGTATCACGGTCAAGGTCAGCGACGAGACGATCAAGAAAAGCATCACGATATCGGGCATCGAAGCACAGCCGGCCACGGAATTCGTGCGTGACATTGCGCCGATCCTCAGCAAGACCGGCTGCAATATGGGAGCGTGCCACGCAACTCAGCATGGACAGGGTGGCTTCAAGCTGTCGGTATTCGGTTTCGAGCCAGGTTCCGACCGAGAAGCCATCGTCCGAGACCGGCACCAGCGCCGCACCAACATGGTCGCTCCCGAACAAAGCCTCTTCCTGCTGAAACCGACGATGACTGTCCCCCATGGCGGCGGCAAGCGACTGGCTCCGAATTCGGTCGAACATCAAACGCTCGTCGCCTGGTTAAAGAACGGTGCTCCAGTTCCGAAGAAAGAACCCGCGACGGTTACCGGACTTTCCGTCTTCCCGAAACAACGAGTCGGCAAACAGGGGCTGTCACAACAGCTTCGCGTCGAAGCGACTTACGCCGATGGCTCAGTCCGCGATGTCACAGCTCTCGCACTATTTGATTCGATGGACGAATCCATGCTCGACGTTTCCGACACAGGCTTTGTCAGAACACACGGTAAAGGGCAAGCCCCAATCATGGTCCGATTTGAGGGGCAGGCCGGCATCGCCATGTTCGTTGTGCCGTATGACGACGTTGCCAAACTAGCAGGCTGGAAAAATAACAACTTTGTCGACGAACTGGCTGCAACGAAATTCCGTGAACTCGGCATCGAACCGTCACCGCTGTGCGATGACGCAACTTTTGTCCGCCGAGCATTCCTCGACGCGACAGGCACTCTGCCCACGATCGAACAGACCACCGCGTTCCACGCCAACACGGCCACCAGCAAGCGGGAACAGTTGATCGACGAACTGCTCGGCCTGACTGGCGATCCGCTCCGCGACGTCCACAACGACAACTACGCTGCATGGTGGACGCTCAAATGGTCCGACCTGATTCGCAACACCAGCAACGGCGGCGGGCAGGAACAGGCTATGTGGTCTATGCACAATTGGATGAAAGAAGCGTTCCGCACGAACCGAACCTTTGATAGCGTGGTACGGGAACTCGTCACTGCCAAAGGTTCGACCTACTCAAACGGCCCGGCCAACTATTTTCGCATCTTTCGCAACGCAACCGAACTCACCGAATCAACCGCTCAGCTTTTCCTGGGCGTTCGCCTGGAATGTGCAAAGTGTCACCACCACCCGTTCGAAAAATACGGGCAGGATGACTACTACGCCTTCTCCGCATTTTTCGCCCGAGTCGGCACAAAACGCAGCGAGGAATTCGGTCTGTTTGGCAACGAATCTGTCGTCATCGTCAAAACATCCGGCGAAGCATCCAACCCGCGAACCCGCAAACGCCTGGAGCCAACTCCGCTCGAAGGTGAACCGACCGATCACCCACTCGACCGCCGCATCGCGCTGGCCGACTGGCTTACCGCCAAAGACAACGGCTACTTCGCGAAAAGCACCGTCAACCGCTACATGAGCTACCTGCTGGGACGCGGACTGGTCGAACCGGTGGACGACCTTCGCTCCACTAATCCGCCAACAAACCCTGACCTGCTGGACGCACTTGCAAAGCATTTCGCCGAGAACAAATTCGACCTGAAACAACTGATCAAAGTCATCATGACTTCGCGACTGTACCAGCTCGATTCGCAACCGACCGAAAAGAACGTGCTCGATCGGCGATTCTACAGCCACTACCACGTCAAACGACTACCGGCTGAACCGTTGCTCGACGCGATCGATCAGGTGACCGGCTCACGCACCAAATTCAAAAACCTTCCGCAGGGCACGCGTGCAACCGAACTCCCGGACGCCGAATATCCCAACTATTTCCTGAACACGTTCGCCAAGCCGCGCCGCGCCAGCGTCTGCGAGTGTGAACGTTCTCCTGACGAGAACCTCGTCCAGGCTCTACACACGCTCAATGGCGACACGCTCACGTCCAAACTCGCCGACAAGAACGGTCGTATCGCGAATCTCATCAAAGAAAAGAACTCGCCTGAGGACATCACGAAGGAACTCTACCAGGCGGCCCTCTGCCGACCGCCCAGCGACGCCGAACTGCAAACCAGTATCGAATACGTAAAGGAATCCACAACTCCGCAGGAAGGATTTGAAGACTTGCTGTGGGGACTGATGAATTCCAAGTATTTCCTGTTTGTGCATTAACTTTTTTCCGACATTAATACGCACCTTTCTCGCATTCTAATCTCACACAAAGTCGCAGAGACGCAAAGAAACAATGCTTGAAAGCTTTGCGTCTTCGGAACTTTTCGTGAGTCTTTTCACTTTGGTCGCGGCAATGCCGCTTCAGGCCTGAGACCAGTATGAAATCACTTCAGCTCACAGCCGCTATTTCCCTGACACTGTTGCCACACCTCGTCGAGGCACAGACCGGCTACCCGATGGTCATGAGCCTCAAGCCGACGTCTTTGCAGATTGACACGTCGTCCGAAATCGAATTCCACACTCGCTACAGCATGTTCGGCGCTTATCAGGTTCTGATCAGCGGAGAAGGCATCTCCGGAGAAATTCTGCATCCGGAAAAGAAAGACGGCGAGACTCCCAGTCTGACTGCGATGAAAGTTCGATTCACCGCCAGCGCCACGGCGTTCCCGGGTGTCCGAGACGTAAAGATCGCCACTCCGCAAGGAATCAGCACGGTCGGGCAACTGGTCATCGTGCAGGATCCAGTCGTGTACGAATCCGACAAAAATAACACCCGCGATGCAGCAACCGAACTTCCCATTCCCGCGACAGCGTGCGGCGTTATCGAGGCCAACGAAGATGTTGACTATTTCAGGTTCAAAGTTGAAGCCGATTCCGAACTGAACTTTCACGTGCGTTGCTCGAGGCTTCAGGATCGTGTCCACGACATGCAGCGACACGCCGACCCCATGATCACCATCCGCAACGCAACAGGTGGCACAGTCGCCGCCAGCGACAACCACTTCTTCGGCGATCCGTTTCTGAATGTGAAGTTTGACCGCGCCGGCGATTACTTCCTCGAAATCCGCGACGTCCGATACCACGGAAACAAGTACTGGGAATATTCCGTTGAAGTCACCAACCAACCGTTTGTTTCAAACAGCTACCCGCTGGGGATTCAAATCGGCCAGAAAACAAACGTCGATCTTGTCGGCGCTTCGCTAGCCAGAGATGCACGAAGCGAAATCACTCTTCCAGCAGACTGCCCACTCGGGCCAGTCTGGAAACAGCTCACGCAAAACGAGTCCGTGACTAATCCCACCGTCATCTACGCAACGACTCTTCCCGTAACATTGGAGTCAGCTGCAGACAACACGACGCCTGAGGGATCGCAGCAGTTCACAATGCCGGCCGGCATCAACGGTCGCATCTCAGCAGACAGCGACGTCGACTGCTTCCGCTTTACAGCGAAGAAAGACGAGAAGTACACCTTCGAAGTCCGAGCCAGACGCTATCAGTCATCACTCGACCCTTACCTGCGGATCATCAATCTCGACGGAAAGCTCATCGCAGAAAATGACGACCTGCGAGACTTCAAACGCTCTTTTGCCGACTCACGCATCGAGAACTGGACGGTACCAGCCGACGGTGAGTACGCGATCGAAATCCGCGACATGCACCTTCGCGGCGGCGACAGTTACGTTTACTTCATAGAAGCAACCAAAGCCGAACCTCATTTCCGACTCTACGCCGACACCGACAAAACACTCCTCGCTCCCGGCTCCAACGCCGTCGTCTATGTCCAGCTCGAACGGAAAAATGGCTTCACTGGAGACGTACAGCTTCACATCGAAGGCCTGCCTGAAGGTGTCGAAGCAGTCTGTGGCAGAATCCTGCCCGACAAAGGCCGCGATGGTTGCATCATCCTGCGAGCTACCCCGGGCGCAAAACAGTCGATAGCAAACGTTCGCATCTTCGGCACGTCTACCTGGAAACCAACCGACGATGCCGAGCCACTGAAACTTGAAGCCGTCGCGTCGGTCTACCAGGAAATGTACCAACCGGGCGGCGGTCGAGGACACTGGCCCGTTGAAGCTCACACAGTTTCCATTGGCGCTCCGCAGGATGTCCGAGCAGTAAAGCTCAGCGACCACGACGTTGTCCTGAAACCGGGTGAATCGAAAAAGATCGAAGTCACGATCGAGAGAGCCGAAGGCTTCGACAAGAACGTTTCACTCGACATGCGATTCTTCCACCTGTCCGAATTCTGCAACACGTTTCCGCCCGGAGTGAAGTTTGACGAAAGCCAGAGTTCAAAACTGATCACGGGAAAAAACTCGACCGGGCACGTTGTGATTACTGCCGCAGCCGACGCAGCTCCCGTCGATCGGCAGCTGATCCCGGTAACAGCGAACGTTTCGTTGAATTTCGTCATGAAAACTTCGTTCGCTGCCGACCCGCTGTGGGTCAGCGTCGCACCGGCCGCCGGCCCTTGACTAGCCAGTAGCCCATTTCGGCAGCGGAGCTTCAAATGTCACGGGCTCTTGCGATTCCGGATGCACAAACCGAATCGACCTTGAGTGAAGACGCAATGGTGGATCAGCAACGTCGGAAGTCTGTGTCGTGCCGGTTGCTCCGTTCTGTAGATAGTACGGGTCGCCACAGACTGGCAATCCAAGATGCCAGAGATGTGCACGGATCTGATTCGTCCTTCCAGTCACCGGCCGAGCCTCGATCAGTGACGTGCCGTCGTCGAATCGCTCGATCGTCGTGAAGTGCGTTTCGGCAGACTGGCCATCGACGCAAATGACTCGAAGACCGTTTTCAGCAGGCTCTGCACTAATTTTCGCCGAGCAGCAGAACTCGTCGTCAGTCGACTGTCCAATTACTTGGGCAACGTACACTTTCTCAACCTGACGATCCACAAATTGCGGATGCATAAATCTGGCGACGTCGCGAGTCTGGCAAAATACAGTCACACCAGACGTGCTCGCGTCCAGCCGGTGAGCCGGCCGCAGGTAATGGTCTCTATAAACCTCATTGAGAATGTATTGAAGCGAATTCCGGTTAAACCGACCGCAAGGGTGCATAGGCAGAGGAGCAGGCTTATTGACGATCACGATGAAGTCGTCTTCGTAGAGAACTTCGATGTCCGCATTGACCGACGGCTCGATCGTGGCCGGAATGAGGTGTTCGAACCGTTCGCCTTCCCGAACGATCAAGTCAGGCGTGGCATGTTCTTCGACTTTCTTTCGGACTCGCAGAAGATGCCCGTCACGAATCTTCTGGTGCCAGATTTCGCGATCAATCTGTGGATGCCACTCCGAAAGAAAATCGATCAGTGTCCGTCCGGCAAATCGTTCCGGCACATTGACGGGTCGACGATTATCGTACGGCACGCTTCCCGGCAAAGGGTTGGTCAGACGATGAATCGCCGCCTGGCGCAGCATCAACAATTCTCGCTGGTGCTCCTCGGGACCCTGAAAACAATAGCGGCACGAAACGCCTGGCTCGTAGGTCGGAAGCTGCTGATCCTTTACCGTCAACGGCATCTGACACGCAAAACATTGCTCGACCGCCGTCTCACGCAACTTCGGATCGACCGCAACCCGCTGATCGAAGACGAAGCAATCCCCGTCGTAGTGATCACCACCGCATGCTTCGAAGTACTTCAGGATGCCGCCATCAAGCTGAAATACGTTAGTAAAACCAAGTTTCCCCATAAACGGTCCGGCTTTTTCACATCGGATGCCGCCCGTGCAGAACATGACAATCGGCTCATCTTTCATGTCGCCCGGCAAAGATTCGATCGCTTTGGGAAACTCACGAAAGTGATCGATCCCCAGCACGTGAGCATTCCTGAACGTCCCAACTTCGACTTCGTAATCGTTTCGAGTATCCAGCAGATGAACAGGACGTCCTTCGTCGAGCCAGTGTTTCAGCTGCTCCGGCGCAAGCTTCGGAGACGTTCGCAGTTGAGGATCAATTCCGTCAACGCCGAATGAAATGATCTCATTCTTAATCTTAACCAGCATTCGAGTGAACGGTTGCCGTTCACTGAGACTTTCCTTGACAGCTAGATCACTCAATCGGAAATCCGACCGCAGCTCGTTCAAAAACTGATCAATCGCTTCCCGATTCCCGGCAATAAAAAGATTGATCCCTTCGGAACTCAGCAGCACAGTCCCTTTGAGCTCCAGCGACCGAGCCAGTTCACGAACCTGCTCACGCCGCTCAGGAAGTCGATCCAGCTCAACAAACTTGTAGGCAGCAATATTAACAACAGTAAGGTCAGCAACACTCACTTGATCGCTCCGCACTTTTAATTTGTAACGCAGGGTGCGTCTTGACACACCGTTGTTGTATCTGCCTTCGGAGTTATGCGTTGAGACACAACCTGTCCCTGTTCAAAACAGCTCGAAACGGCTTAATGATTGAACAGAAATTCGCGAGTGCTCAACAAACTCCAGAAGACGTCTTCAACGACCAGCCGTTTCTCTTCGGCGTCTCCCTCGTCAATCTGGCCGAGCAGCTCGACGACTCGCGTTTTCTCCTCCTCGGTTGGGAATCGCGACAGGCAATGCAGAAAAATTTCTTCCGAGAGTTCGACATCCGAATGCCCGGCCGCCAGTAACCTGCTGACTCGGTTTTCTTTGGTCTTCAGCTTACCGTTAATGGTGTCGCCGTTTGCAACGTGCAGAACCTGCACCATGCTCGGTTCATCAGAACGTTCGCATTCGCAGGTGATCGCTCGCGAATTTCGTCCGAAGGTCTTCAGGAAGTACGACTCAATCGCGGAATCGTGAAGCTGAATCGCCCGCGTACCCAGGGGGTACTCTTTCGTTTCCTGCCGATCGCCACCGGGAAACCCGATATGCGTGAACGGTGTCGGAACTTCGGTTACCTGAGAAATCGCATCCAGCAGCACTTCGGCCATCAGCCGCTTCGGATAGTAGCGAGAGTAGAAACGGTGCTCGTCACGATTTCCGTCCAGCGGAATACTGCTTCGTTGATATGTATGCGATTGCAGAATCGTCCGCATCAGCGACTTAAGGTCGAAAGAGTGCTCAACCAAATGCTGCGATGCGGCGACCAGAAGCTGTTCATTACTCGCGGGATTTGATAATCGTAAATCGTCAACTTCTTCGACAAGTCCAGGACCGAAGAAACTAGCCCAGACTCGGTTGGTGATAGCTCTTGCAAAGTACGGATTACCTGGTGAGGTCAGCCAGTTTGCCAGGTGAATGCGACGGTCGTCGGTCGTCTCAAACGCCAGCGGCTCACCATCAAGAGGCGTGGGTAGTTGCGGCTTACCAGTCAGTGGTTGAATCAACTCGCCTGTCGGAACGACATACAGAGTTCGGACACCGTCTCCATTACGGAAATCGCCGCCCCAACCCTTCGCTCGAACTCTCGAGAACAGATTTGCGAACGAGTAGTACTGCGAGTTCGTCCATTTCTCCAGCGGATGGTTGTGACACCTGGCACAGGCAATCGACAAACCGAGAAACGCCTGGCTGACATTTTCAGCCATGTTTTCCGGATCCTGATGCACAGCAAAAAAGTTTGTCGCTCCATTCTCAATTGAGCCACCTGTTGCTGTCACAATCTTACGAGCAAACTCGTCCCACGAAGTATTCTCCAAAATCTCATTCCGAATCCACTGGTAATAAGCTTTCACACCTTTTGGCCGCAGCTTGTTTCCATTAACCAGCAGAACGTCGCTCCACTTATAGGCCCAGTAATCGACGAATTCCGGTCGCGCGAGCAGCGATTCAATCAGTCGGTCTCGCTTGCCTTCCATTTCATCGGCAAGAAAATCGCGGACTTCCGCCGGAGTCGGCAAAGTCCCAATGACATCAAGAAACGCTCGTCGAATGAACTCAACATCGGAGCATTCAGACCCAGGCTCAATCCGTAATTCGCGCAACTTCCCGACAGCGTGCTCGTCAATAAAATTGCGTCGCGGCTGACTCGCGTAAACTTCCGCTGGAATGTCATTCGGAAATGCGCAGGTGATTCCTGAAATGACCGTCTGGCTCGCAAACCAGCCGGTGACCGCTCCGGCACCGGGACCGACGACTGAAACGCATCCGTTCTGGTCAACGCGCGCCACTGACTCGTTCGACGACGAAAACTTCACCCAGCGAGTGACGTCTTCAATTCGCCCGTTTGAATAATGAGCCCGAACGATAAAGTTTTGCTTATCACCTTCGGAAAGCTGGACGATCTCAGGTAGAATTTCAACTCGCTCAACTTTGGCGTCGTCCTGCGAGGGAGGCTCTGCACCGGCAGCAATCCAGTCAGCAATCACTT
>JACLAC010013367.1_pt1 | contig 46407 bp, 41 predicted proteins | sample 8027881 | NCBI WGS metagenome assembly JACLAC01 (sample SAMN15725517, study PRJNA655200) | protist metagenome | isolation source: fluorescence activated cell sorting (FACS) single amplified genomes of... | place: Spain: Blaines Bay Microbial Observatory, Mediterranean Sea | collected 2016-01-19 | reverse complement strand
CCATTCATCAAGGAAGTCGGCTCCAGAGATACTGAACAGTCTGACGACTTCGGCAATGTCTTTGCGGGTCCAATGTCTAAGCTTCGCTGCCACGCGGATCGCGCTTGGAATTTCCGAAAAAGAGAGATTTGGAGGGATAACGAAGAGAAGGTCACGCATCAGATTTGCGACACGACTGAAGTATTCGTCAAATTTTAGAAAAGCGTCAGCGTCGGCTTTTGAAAGTTTTCGGATGGATTCTGCGGTTCGCTCGGCATCATTCCACAAAGAGAGATGAGAGCCATCGGGGTACGGCACCCAATAGTCGGGGTCCAGCGTCTTCACATCATATCCGTACTTCTTGAGTTCGAGTTCCTCTACAATTCGTTCGGGCATGAGACTGACGACATAAGCAGCAGAAGAAACCTGATATCCTGCCCAAGGTTCCTCAGTGACGGAGGCCCCTCCTTCTTTGGCGGCTTTCTCCAGGACCAAAACGTCCATCCCTGCGCGTGCCAAGTAGGCCGCGCAGGCTAATCCGTTGTGCCCCCCGCCCACGATAATTGAATCCCATATTTTCATCTCGTCTCCCTTCACCCAAGCCTAGGAGGCTTTTTACATCTTGGTGGAACGACTTGCTGTGATAGCTACGATTGTGCTCGACTGTCCAATTCCGCGGTGAGAACCTCTTCGAACTTCTGAAGTGTCTCATCGAGGCACGACTCATCGTGAGCGGCTGAGACGAAGAGCGGTTCTCGCGAGTCTGGTTCGACCAGAATACCTTTAGAAATGAGGCGTGCGGCCAAGCCGTCATAGAGCTCAAAGTCGCTGTTCACCCAGTCGGTGTAGCTTCTCGGCACCGTGTCTCTGAAGAACAATCCAGACATCGAGGAGTGACCACTCCAGACGTGAGTGATTCCTTTTTTGGACAAGAGGTGACTGATTCCCTCTTGCAGGCGAGTGCCGTAGCTAGCAATTTTTTCGAGAGCGTCGGTTTCATCGAGAATTTCAAGCGTCTTGTTCGCAGCGGCCAGCGAGACAGGATGCCCCGCGTAGGTTCCTCCCTGCGCCGCTCCGCCCGGTCGAATCGTCGACATGATTTCTTCCCGGCCTGCTAAGGCTGAAATGGGATATCCATTTCCCATGGCCTTCGCAAAGGTCGAAATGTCCGCTTTCACCCCCATGAGTTCCTGTACGCCTCCACGCGCCACCCGGAAGCCTGTTTTGACCTCATCCATAAACAAAACGACCCCGTGCTTGTCACACAGAGATCGGACGTTTTGTATGTAGTCTGGTTCGGCTGCGATTCCGCCTGCGTTACCTAAGATGACCTCGATGAGCACAGCGGCAATCTCAGACCCGTGTGCATGGAGAACACGTTCAAGGGACTCAATATCATTGAGGGGAACGGGGTGAATCAGGCTCCGCAAAATCGACGGCACGCCTTTGCCCTCGGGCTGGATCTGTAGATCAACTTCGCCTGAACTCGTGGTCGAGTGCTCGGTCTCCCAAAGAACGCCATCAAAGAGCCCATGGTATCCGCCCTCAATCATGACGTGAGAACTTCGCCCTGTGAAGGACCGAGCGAGACGCAATCCGGCCATGACAGCCTCTGTGCCCGAGTTAGCGAACCGGACAAGATCAACCGACGGCACCATGCCAGCGATTCGTTCGGCGACGGACCACTCAAGTTCTGTTGACAAGGCGGTGGGGCCACCCACCTTCATGCCCTCTCGGGCCGCTTCGTCTACACGGTCGTCGGCGTAACCCAGAATCGCAGGGCCGTAGCCGATTCTGTAATCCACGTATTCGTTTCCGTCGATATCCCACAGACGCGCCCCTTTCGCATGGGACGTATAGAGAGTGTCCTCGGGGCCCCAGTATCGGTACGTCGAAGTGACGCCGACCGGCAACCGCTGCTCGGCCTTCTTGAAATGCGCATTGGATCGTGAGAGCGAATAGTTTTCACTCATGAAAGCCCCTTTCGTGAGATCGTCTGTGGATAAATAACTGAGAAGATTTCTATTGTCGCTCCAAGGTTTGGATTAGTAGTCTGGGTTGTTCCATACAATGAGAGCCGACCAACCGTCCGTGTCCTCGTCTTCAATGTAATTCTCAAGAACGCCTTTTATTTCAAAGCCGTTCTCAAGTTGAAACGTGAGGGTGGCATCATAGAGTTCGCCCGAGGCTACCTTGGCCACGTAGTCAGCCGCAGACATGGAGTCCTTGTGATGAACAAAATCCGGCATGTGGCCTCCAGCGATGATGCCTTTTTTGCCGTGCCGTTGAACGAGATCTTTTCTTAGTTTGTAAAACTGACGACCGATCCCGCGTCTCCGATACGTGGGGAGAACTGCGATGTCCGTGCCGTAGTACCAGTCGCCGTCGGGGTCATGATTGCCGCACTGGTTTTCCCCGGTGATTTCGACGATGGTGTGTTGGGGCGATGAAAAATCGAAGTCAAGAAAAATACCGCCAGCCTGCCCAGCCAGTTCTTCACCGTCAATACACAAGAAAAAGCCTTCCGGAAAAACCCGCGCGTAGGCTTCAAAATCGTTTTCGCCAATTAACTCCTCTGGGTTGGCATGGTCAAAAACGGCTAATTCGAGACGCCGGCAGGCCGGTGCCCAGTCTACGGTCAAGTTCTGATATCGAAGCTCACTCATTTTGAAAACTCGAAGTGATCGTATTCATTTTCGCTGGGTACCCCCCCAAACGGCCCAAAGGTCGCCTGTTCCGGGACGCATAATTGCGGCCCCCGAAGATTCAATATGGTACGGCGGCTTCGAGATTTGACAGATGGCTTCCGGATCTCGAGTCAGAGCCATGAGGTCCGAAAGGCCCACGGGTCCTTCATGGAGCAATTCGGTCGCACGTGTTAGCCGCGCCTCAGACGAGGCCATAAGAGCACTTGGCTTGACGGCTTGGTGTGCTTTTGTTTTCGCGTCAAGGCAGTGATTGGTGTGCACAAGAGGCACCTCTTCGAGGGATCGAATCGCGTGGCCTTGAGGCATCGCTTCTACGTCACACCCTCGTCCCTCCGAATCCATGAGGAGGTAGTGATGAGCTCCAGCCAGCGGAGCTTCTGTAATACACCTCAGCGCGTCCTCGATTGAAGTCTGGGCCAGCGCCTTGCGGACCACCAAAGGCCAAGTTACTCCCGGCGCTCCCACTTCCGCCGCGAGGTTGTTGATTCCAACAGCGATTCCCGCTTCGTTCAGCCCAATCTGACCGAGGCAGCCCACGGTTGAAAAAACAAAGCTGCGAGGCCCTTCGTCGGGCTGGATGTCAAGCAGCGTCACATGTTCCGTGGCCGAGTCATGCATGTCCCACGTCTGCGCCAGATAGCCGTGACCGTCTGCCATATGAGAGGGTACGACTACGGCCGTGCAATCATCTTCTTCGGGCACGCCCGCACCGGTGGCACGCACCGCATCTACGAAGTCCGTAAAACCTCCCACAATAATAGCTTCCTCGATGGAGAGTCCGCTCGCTTCCGCCATAGCTTCCATTTCTTCGCTGAGTTCAGCGGAGTATTGACGATGGGCTGGGATCATGGATTTGGCGAGGGCGATGACCTCCTCGCGGCCTGCGGCGCGACCCGACCAACTCCCATTCGACGAGAGGGCCACTCGGTCTTCGCTGTAAGATCGAATTTCGTCTCGGTAGGTTTCTCCGTGACACAGCCCCCTCTCTCGCGCCGAGCCGCTTAGGTGAATTCGCCTCATGCGTATCGCTTCCTGTGTGCTGCCTTTTTTATTAGAAGGACTCATGATTGATTCTCCGCGCGCTTGAGGGCCACTTGCGCGACGGACTCCTCAATGACTTCGAGGGCCTCTTCGAGTTCAGCGTCAGAAATATTAAGGGCTGGGAGGAATCGAATACAATTCGAATAGAGTCCGGCACGGATGGTAATCACGCCTCGAGAAAGCGTTTCGGCTGTGATCGCCGCGGTGCTCTCCATGCAGGGTTTGCGAGTCTGCGCGTGTTGCACGATCTCCATCGCGAGCATGGGGCCAAGCCCGCGTACATCGCCTACGAGATCAGGGAAGCGAGATTGAATTTTTTTGAGTCTCTCTCGAATGGAGGCTCCCACCTCTTGGGCGCGATTGAGAAACTCAGAGTCGTTGATGATCTTGATGGCCTCAAGAGCCCCCACGCAAGCAAGAGGGTTCCCGCTGTATGTCCCGCCCAGTCCGCCGGGGTGAGCCGCATCCATGATCTCGCTGCGGCCCGTCACGGCTCCTAGAGGCATGCCCGCTGCGAGAGACTTTGCGGTGGTGACCATATCCGGGGTCACCCCGGAGTGCTCCATGGCAAAGAGACGACCGGTCCGGCCCATTCCACATTGAACTTCATCGGCCACGAGCACGATACCGTGGGTGTCGCAAATTCCCCGAAGATGTTCGAGCCAGCGCGTAGGCGCAGGGATGAACCCGCCCTCCCCTTGGACTGGCTCTACGACCACAGCGGCCACATGCGAGGGGTCAACAATTGAGATCATCCCCTTGTCAAATCTCTCAATTTCAAGATCGATATACTCTTCTTCTGTTAGGCCCTCTGGGCGGTGATACACGTCGGGATATGAAAATCGGTAGACCTCAGGGGTGAACGGGCCAAAGCCCTTCTTGAAGAGGGCAAACTTTGAGGTCATCCCCATCGTGAGGTTGGAGCGCCCATGATAGGCCCCTTCGAAAACAATGATGCCTTGACGCCCCGTATGAACTCTCGCCAGGGCAACAGCGGCTTCAACCGCTTCGGCGCCTGTGTTCACGAGCAAAGTCTTCTTTTCAAAGTCGCCTGGGGTCAGTTCGTTCAAAGTTTCGGCGACTTGAACATAGAGTTCGTAGCTGCTGACAATCGCGCACATATGAATCAGCTTGTGGGCCTGCTCGGCGAGGGCCTGAGACACTGATTCGGGAGTGTGTCCTACGGCCAAGACACCGATTCCACCCGCCAGATCAATCAGCCGATTCCCATCGACATCCTCCACGAGAGAACCATGTGCACTTTCCACCGCAATCCCCGTCAACTTGGCGGCACCCTGTGGAATGGCCGCCTCACGTCGAGCGACGATGTCTTGACTCTTCGGGCCTGGGATTGAGGTGACTAAACGGATTGCACTTTCGCTCATAAAAAATCTCTTTTCTGTGGTTTAGAGGACGGGCTTCTAAGGGAGGGCTTCGGATAGGGAGACGCAGAGGAGCTGCGGAGTCACTTATCCCGACGAGTGGACGTCGACCGTCTTTACGCGAAGCGGGCAGCACAAGTACACGTCATCAAGGATGGCCTTCGACGAAGTTCGTTTCATCAAAGCTGGCCACTCTCGAACCGTGAGTCTTGTTGTTTGTTCATGCCCCATGAAAATAAATCTTAGCACAGACGAGGCGGCATGGTATCTGGGTCGGGTTCAACTTGAATGACCCGGAGCGGGGCCTCTTGATACTCCTAATCTCCGCTCCGTTTTGTGCTGAGACGCAGAGCCGTTCAGTGTTTAGCCACCGGCGAGTCGACGGACTACGGGGGCAAAGTCTTCCATAGCGTCGTCTCCAATCGTGACATAATTGATTCCATAGATTTCACGTCTTCTTTCGAGTTCCTCGCATACGCTTTCGATTGTCCCGAAGATTCCATGAGGGTGGCTCTTCATTTGGTGGTATTCCAGCCCGAATGCGCTTGCCATATTTTTGCAGGTGGAGTCGGCTTGATCACCCACATCCACAAAGTATGCACCGATTTCAAATTCCATGGCTTGGAGCCGATCTCCTGCCGCCGCGGTCACCCACTTTACTTTTGTGGCCGTCGCCTCAGCCGTGGCCGTCATGATCCCATCGGTGCCAAGAACGCCGCTTCGGTTGTTGAAGTTGAAGCTGACCACCTGCGCCTCTCGAGCGGCTAACTCAAGAATTTTCCGGCTTCCCCCGCCAATCATGATGGGAGGGTGAGGTTTTTGCACAGAGGCGGGCACGCCCTGATAGCCTTTTGCATGAACGTGCCTTCCAGACAGTGAGAGAGGTTCTGCACGACAGTGGGATTTAATGAGAGTGATCACTTCCGCGAGTCGATCGATGCGAAGAGATGCGGGTTCGAAATCGATTCCGATGGCTGAGTATTCGTTTTTGAGCCAGCCCGCTCCGAGTCCCAGTTCCAGACGTCCGTCTGAAAGAAGGTCAAGCGTAGCCGCCTCTTTGGCGAGTACTGCGGGTTGTCGATAGTCGACACAGAATACTCGAGAACCGATCCGAAGGGTGCTCGTCGCTTCGGCCGCCATAGCCATCGCGGGTACGGCCGCCAGTTCTTGAATGGGGTGAAATGTGGGGGCAATCGCTTCTCCGGGCCCGAGGATGTGATCTGCAAGATGCAGCGCGGAATACCCTAGGGCTTCCGTTTTTTGCGCACGCTCCCGCCACTCTTTCGCAGAACGTGCACTAAATGATTGAATTGCAAATCGGAAAGGTTTTTTAATCATTCAAGATCCTTTGCACGGCCGGAGGGCTGCATGAACTGATACGATAAGAAGCGGAAGCATTTGGGCTAGAAAAGAGACGAATGGTCTGCGCTTGCCATGACGGCCGCAGGGGGGAGATGAACTCATGACGGAAGATTCGACGGGTGAGTATTTGCGCGATGAATTGGCGATTCGTTCTCTTGTCGCCCGTTACTCGAATGCGGTTTGCTGTGACGACATCTCTGAGTGGCGAACGACATGGTCGCAGGACGGTATATGGTCGCTGCTGGGGAATACCCATGAGGGACAGAATGCTATCGTGACTCACTTCCAAAACGTGACCCGAAGCCTTGAAGCTGTCATTCAGCACCCTCATGGCGGTATGATCTCGTTCGAGAAAAACGGCCGAGCGACCGGAAGATGGAGCATGACGGAATATGCTCGGATGGCCTCAGACGGCGCCGCTCTTTTGACAATCGGTCTTTATGATGACGTGTACATTCCTGTGAATTCGCAGTGGCTGTTTGCTGAAAGAGCTTTCAGCGTGCTGTATATGGGCCCCCCTGATTTGAGTTCTCCGTTTCAACCTGCGCCCTCTTCCTCTTAGTCTGACTGAAATCAGAATGAAAGCACCTGAGGCTTAGTTTGTCTCGGGGATCCAACTGCCGTGGAACCCGAAAGGCACCCGCTGGGGCATTTTGATGCGGGCGATAGGGGGCGACTCAAATCGAGATGCGTCCATGACGACCAATTCACTTTGACTGGTTCCGTTGTCATAGACATAGGTCATGAGGTAGCCCTCATCCGAGTTCGGGGCTGCGCCCTCCGCTGGGATAAAGACGGCTTCGCCGGCCACGCAGCCCTCTTGGGCGGGTCGAGCCTCAACGGACCCTTTCTCCATGTCAATCTTGTAATGGCCTAGGAACGCGGGATGCTTGTCCGAAGACGAGCCCACGCCTAGGGTGTAGCCGTATCGATTTTTTAGGCCAACGCGATCATCTGCGATTCGAGGGAACTCCATGGGGCGTTCGTCTAGAGTCTGCTCGCTGACTCCGCCCGTCTCTAGGTCGAAAGTGAACCGGTGTAAAGTGAGTTCTCCCTCGCCGCCTTGCATGTCTCCTGCTTCCCGCCAGATTTCACTGGAGCGGCAAACGTCGTATGAAAGCCGACTTCCCTCTTCCCAAGCATTGAGCCCGTGAAAGACGAAGCAAGGCTCCACCTCAAACCATCGGATGTCTGCATTCGAACCTTCTCTCGGCATGATTCCGATTCTCGCACCGTAGTCATCACTCCATTTGAAGGGCATGAGGCCCTTGAGAGCCGTTTCAAGATCGAAGATGACCGGAAGATCCATAAAGATCGCATGCTTCTCAGTAATCATGAAGTCGTGCATCATGGTGGGACCTGGAACTTCGATTTCCTCGGATTGCAGCAACTCACCCGATGGACTGATGCGAAGGTAAGTCAGGTAGGGAGGGAGTTGCCCGTATCCAAAGCTCAACATTTCACCCGTTTTGGGGCAAACATGCGGGTGCGCGCTGAAAGCTGAAGTGAGTTTTCCGTCGTAGTCCACAGGACCGATGGTGGCCAGTTCCGGGTCGAGTTCATAAGGGAAGGAGCCTTCCTCAAGGGCGAGAATCTTTCCTCCATGCTTGACAATGTGAGTATTTGCAGCCGAGATCGTGCGATCAATCTCGCCCAGACTTGAAATGCGCTCTCCACCTGGATTTGTGAGCCTCGGGGTTTGGACGTATCGATTCCGATACCAGACCGGCTTTCCCTTCTCGATGCGGATGCCGTGCACCATCCCGTCACCGAGAAACCAGTGGTCCGATTTGCCACTCATGGGGTTGGCGCCGTTACGCAGGTACGAGCCGTTGAGTTCGTTTGGCAAATGGCCTTCGACCTCCAGATCAAAAACAGTGAGTTCCTCTTTGACCGGGGCGTAATTCCCTCTTAAATGAAAGGGTGTCTTTGAATCCATGGCTGATCTCCCGACTTGTTTGCGAGCCTCAAGGTTATCACGTTAAACTTCTTGAAACAGGTTGACACAGAATCTCGGGTCTCGCGCTCAACGATTCGGTGGGGAGTCCCTGGAGCCGGCTGGAGAGCGTTTTGCCTTCAAGTCCAAGGTGGGATTGCGCGGGAGTTCGTATGATTCAGAGGTGGCTTTTGATTTTCTTTCTCGTTGTGGGGCGACCTTGGCCGACCTTCGCGGCAGAGGCCGTGCCCGGCCTAAACGATGTCCCACTCTCTCAATTGATTGAGGTGATGGTGGCGGATCGAAAGATGCTGGCCTTTGATGCGCAATCGGGGGGGCAGATGGAGGTGAGCTTAAGGCTGAAGGAGGAGTTGCTTTGGTTGGGCTCCCAGGGCGCCGTTGGAGGCGCGATCACGGACCAACGAGTTCTCCTCGTGGGTGTCGGGTCAACCCGTTGGCGAGTGATTAATATCGGCCTGACTGAAAACGTGAACGGAGAGGCCTTGCTTGGAGACCGTGTCGTTCTGGTTGTAACAAACCGACGAGTTATGGGTTTCGGGGGCGACCCTCCCCGGGTGTCCGAGGTTCCTTTGGGCATCCACGAAGAAATCCAGGCTCGCCGGGTGGGTGAGAACGTAGGCCTTATTGTCACGAATCGACGGGGCTTAGGGTTTTCTCCGCTCCTGCCTGGCTTTGTCGAAGTCGAGCTTGATCTCAAAGAAAAAATTGAATCGGTGAGTGCCGCGGCGAATCTGGCGACCCTGAGAACGAATCGCCGCATTCTTATTTTTCGTTCTTCTTCCTCTTCCTGGGAGGAACGAACTCTCAACCTTCAGAACTAGAGCATCCATGACAGTCCGGTCTAGACCGACTGGGGCCACAGATACCATCATTGCCCCCGTGGCTATGATGTTTCACTTCAGCGCTGAGTCCAGCCTCCACTGAAAGGAATCGCTTGTCCGACGAAAAAGTCGGACTCATGACTGGCTAGAAATAACGCGAATCGAGCGTCCTCGTCGGCCCGGGCCAGACGACCCAACGGGACTTGCCTTTTGAGCGAGGCCTGGAACCGTTCGTTGTCTCGCAAGGCCGGAGGGTAATAGACGGGATTTTCGACGTAGTTCTGCGCGATGAGGTTGATCTGGATATTGCGAGGAGCCACCTCGACGCCGACCGACTGCACGTAGCCCACTTGTGCCGCCCGAGCCGCACTGTAGGCAGCCAACGTTTTTAATCCTTTGAGGGCGACGGCACTGCCGTAGACAACAATTTTTCCCTCTTCGCGTTCAATCATTTGAGGCAGAACAGATTGGGTCAGGCGGTGAAGAGGATGCACCATGACATCGAAGGCGGTGTGCCATTCGGTATCTACGAGGTCGGTGACGGCGCGACCGGAAAAGTTCTCAGAGGCTAGGTTGGCAATGAGAATATCAACCCGACCCGCATCTGCGACGGCCGCCTCGCAGGCACCCTCTACCGTGAGGTCACGGGTATCCGAGACGACTTCAGCTCCTTCGGCTGTAAAGAGTTCCACCGTAGCCGGCCCCATGTAGTCTTCGGCCTGGGTAACGAGCACTCGCTTGTCCTGAAGTCGTTTCATTTTAAAACCTCAATGGAAAGCCGTGGGTGATGGTTGCGCTTCAGGGGCCTGATGGAGCCACTCGCCCCTGGCTCCATGATCGGTGACGTGGTCGGCTGAACATTTGAGCCTTTTTGGTTCTGCGAATCCAATTTTCTTAAGAAGAAGTGGAGCCAAGTAGCTCGGAAACCTCCGAGCGGTCGATTCGCTTCATTCGGTAGATCCGCCCTCTTTCGAGAGTTCCTGACTCCGATTTGGACAGGTCAGGGTTGAAGAACTCCCAAACCCGCTCGCCCTCGCGAGTCACTTCGAAGACGCGGCCTTTGGTCGTTTCTGTAATGAGAATGTTCCCGTTAGGCAATTCCTGTGCCGCTCCGCCCCCCTCCGAGTAAAAAGATTCAGGGGGGTCTGCTCGGTACTCCCACTCGATCTCCAGAGTCGATGGGTTTAATTCCAGCACTCGACTCCATTTTCGGTAGAGGCCATTGTCGAAAATCAGGATGTTTCCATTCTGCATGACCGAGGGATTATGTTGTCCATCCAACTCCCCGGGGCCCCAACTCCAGATTGTTTCGCCGGAGTCCAGATCGATCATTGCGACCAAGTTAAGGTTCCGCGCTGAAACGAGCAGGGTCCCCTCGCTATCAATGTCCCCTAGATCCCTGTCCACGTACTCTAGGGAGTTCATATGAAATATGTCCCACGGGTCTCCGCCTCGGCCTTTGCCGAATAGCTCAAGGATCCACAGCTTATGCAGTGGGGCCCACACTAAAGTTTCGAATAAATCGTAGAAGTGACTCTCTGCCAAAATCTCTCTCTCGGCGGAAATGTGCGTAATCGAATCGTTGACAATGGGGATGATGGATCCGACTCCCACGGGCACATCGTAGAGATCTCGACCAAAAACATAGATGTCACCGTTTGGCATAGCCTCTACATCATGATGGGCACGCAGCTCCTCTTTCCAAAGCAGGTTCGAGTCCCAATCCAGACGTGCTAGGTAACCATCGTTCCCGATGATCAGCACATCTCCGTTAGGCAGGAGCTCGACCAGGTGCCAGGTTCCGCCTAGGCTTGGGCTCTCCCAGCGGTGCACAACCTCACCCGACATATCGATCAAGAAAGCTTCATTCGTCGTACGCGTATTGAAGAGGTTAAGTCCGGGAGAAGCCGCTTCGGGACGGTGGAGGGTCACGCCGACTTTGCTGCTGAACTCCTCTGGCACCTCTTCGAAGTCCGCGTATCCCAGGGCTCGTAATTGGGCCTCGACATCGGCTTCTAGACTTAGGGTTTCATCTTGGCTTTGATCGAGGTCTCCCTCCCCTCGGCCGCAGCCAAGAGGCAACGGCAGCAGCCAGAGGGAAATAGCGACCCCGATAAAAAAACGAGAGAGCGAGTTCGAACCGTATCGGAGGAAATTTCTTCGCCTAAAAATCTGTGTCTGAATCATGATTAAATCCAAAACTCCATGAAGAGCAAGGGTACAAACTAGGACGGTAATAGGCCAATACTACGCTTCCGGGCCTACGAGAAAAAGGGCTAGAAGGTGACGCGAAAGCTGAGCGAATAAGAGCGTCGAGTCCCGAACGCATCGTACAAATGAGTACGCTATGGCCAAGGTAATAAAGAGCGTAATAAAAGAGGATTCGAAAGACGCAGACAAACCCACCGCCCAACCGAGATCAGCGACCCCATCGTGACAGCCAGCCTCATACAGGCTCCGTTCCCCGGGACGGCTCATCGTGCACCTGGCTGTGGTCAGAAACGGCCGGAGGGAAATCAATGGCCGCATGAGAGTCCGGCCAGCCAAAACAGGTTGTCGAGGGGGCGAAGGGAGTTCTCTGTGAGTGGGGGGCCGTCGGCGGAGCGCTGTCGTTCCTGGCGGGAAAACCAGGCTGAATTTCGCCAATTTAAGCCCCAAAAAGGGTGCCCCCCCCAAGTGGCCCCCCAAATTTGCCACCTGACGAATCCTCGCCAGAGCCCACGTCCTAAGGGATTGTTTTAACTTGTCATTTTAGGATTTAGGTTGGTAGCGGTGAGTGGACTTGAACCACCGACCTACGGCTTTTGAAGCGGCCGCTCTAACTGGCATCCTTTTTGTCGTAAACGATTGATTTATATGAGTAAAAAACGCACGGCCGCCGACTGACTTTGGCTGACTTGGGGGCGATTTACTCGGCAAAGAGGGGGGTGTCCTCGGCACTCTCGTGCACGCGTGCAAGGGTCAGAATCACCTGCCGCCGACGGACGCCAGTCCTCTCAGGGGAGCCGCCATGCCCCCTCTTTAACCTGTCCCGGGCATGGCCCAGGGTGTAGAATGGGCCTTTGAAATTCCTATCCTCAACAAGCTCTCGTTTTTTGTCAGTGGGCAAAGAATGTCGGCCAAGCACAGAGGTGGTCATCCATTTGGCACACGTAGTCATTGTCGGGGCGGGGCCGGCGGGTTCGAGTCTGGCCTGCCTACTGGCTCAACGAGGGGTCGAGGTCACCCTGCTTGAGCGAGAGCAGGGGTTCTCTCGTGAGTTCAGGGGCGAGATCCTGATGCCGAGCGGGCTTGAGGCGTTGGAGCAGATGGGCCTGGGAGCCGCCTTGGAAGAAGTGCCGGGCCAGGATCAGGAGTCGGTTTCCCTCTATATGAATGGGGGCCTCGTTTTCGAGCAGGCTCTGTATGGCGAAAGATTCGAGCGTCACCTACCCCGGGCCGTCTCCCAGCCGAAGCTGCTCGAGATGCTTGTGACCGAAGCGGCGAAGAGCAGAGGCTTCAGGATGGAGCAGGGCGCATCCGTCAAAGGTCTTCTTGAGGAAGGCGGTCGTGTCGTCGGCGTGCGGGCAAGGACAAAAGAAGGAGAAGAGCGGATTCAGGCCGATCTGGTGATCGGGGCCGACGGCCGTGCCTCCATCGTGAGGAAGAAGGGTGGCTTTCGTCTTCGCCATTCAAGTTCCATGCTTGATGTCATCTGGTTCAAACTTCCTTGCCCTGAGGATTGGACCGGCGGGCGTCTCTACATGGGCCGAGGACATTTCCTTCTGGGATATCGCACGTGGGATGGTTTTCTGCAGCTTGCCTGGATCATCGTGAAGGGTGCATTTCCTGAAATGAAGGCGGCGGGAGTCGATCATTGGATTGATGAAATGAAGACCTGTGTCTCACCGGATCTGGCTTCCCATCTGGAAGCCGAAAGAGGGAATGTTCAAAAACCTTTTCTGCTGGATGCGGTCTCGGATCGCGTTGAAAGCTGGAGTGTGCCGGGTGCGCTCCTTCTCGGGGATGCTGCCCATACGATGTCGCCTGTCGGAGGACAGGGGATCAACATTGCTCTTCGAGATGTGGTCGTGGCGGCGAACCATCTCGTCCCTGCTCTTGAGGGTTCCGATCCAGAGGCGTTGACGTCGGCTCTGCTCGAGATCGAGCGCGAGAGAATGCCAGAGATCAAGAAGATCCAGCGTCTCCAGGAGTTGCCGCCACGGATTGGCTTCAGTCAAGCCTGGTGGGGTGAGCCTGTGCGCAGCGTCGTCAGTCAAATGGCTCGGTTCGCTCCCGTCCGCCTGGCTGCCGGTGGACGACTCTCGGTTTTCCCTTTCGGTGTGACGGATGTGAAGTTGCGCGTATGAGAGAAGGTCCTGGGCTCGGATGTACGCAGATGGCATTCAGATCCGATGTCGCTTCCAAGACGCGTAGCTCTCTACAGCAAAAGGTGTACGGCCCCCGCTTTGGATCCTGAGATGTGCGTGGGTCTCTTCCTGAGCCGCCGACGGACCCCAGTCCTCTCAGGGGAGCCCCCATGCCCCCTCTTTAACCTGTCCCGGGCATGGCCCAGGGTGTAGAATGGGCCTTTGAAATTCCTATCCTCGAGGTTCGTGTTCGCTCACAGGCGCGCCGGAATCGAAACGGACCCATGACCCACCGCCTGCGCAAAAAAGCGCCCTCATATTTCCTGCCGCCTTCCAATTCGATACTTCTGCAAAGCTTGGGGCGGTGGAGAAGCTGGAACCTTCTTCGAATCTCTTAGAGAGGAAAAACAACAACCAAGATGCCTAAAATCGTGAATCGAAACGCGGCGAGCAAGGCGCGTCTCAGCCCGTATCCTCTGTCGAGCGATTATCCGCCTGAGTCCGAGTGGAGAACCGACGCATCCCTCGCGAGGTGGGCCAAAGATGTCTTCGAAAAGAATCTTTCCGACCATGACATCGCCCAGATCACCGATGCCGAGGGCAAGCACTATTCCGAAAGAGAACGCTTCCTGATCACGCGTACGGCGGCGGAGTACATGACACTTCGGAAAGAAGGAAAATGCACCTGTGAAGAGTACTGCAGGGTGCTGGTGAAGCGCGCGCGTCTTATGCGTAAGTTCAACCAGTGGATCTTCTCGAACTACGAGCTGTTCGACAAGCTGATCGAGGATGCAAAAAAGCTGGATAACCTCGTCGACGATGCCGACAATTGCTCGCTTATCGCCCCGTTGTACGGGCTGCCTATCCCCATCAAGGGCTCCGCGGCCGTCGTTGACTACCCAAACGGAGTCGGATTCGGAGTGCTTTCCGGGTATGCGCCGGTGAAAGACGCGATGCTGGTGTCCCTGATCAGGGAGAAGAACGGCCTGATCTTCGGGTGCACGAACCTCCCGGAGTTCGCTAGCGCCTACACCGCCGGAAACAAAGCCAGCGGTTTTACAAGAAACCCGTACACGCTCGCTGCCTCAGGCGACAAGTGTTTCCCTTTGAACGTCGGCGGCTCGTCTGGTGGTGCGGCGTCCGTTGTGGCGTCGTACATGTGCCCCCTGTCGATTTCGGAAGACACCGGCGGCAGCACCCGTAGCCCGGCCAGCTGCTGCCAGAATTTCGCGTTTGATCCGTCGCGGAACCACTACCCAAATGAGGGCAACCCCGGATTGTCAATGGTCTGCGACCAACTCGGCGTTCATGCGCGTTCCGTTGAGGACATCATTGCCTTCGACCGAGCAGTTATGGACACAGGTGCGTTTCATGACGAAGCCGAAAGAGCAGCCAGGAAGAGGCTCGAGAGCGGCAACTCGATCAGGATCGGGGCGCCGCTGCATCCGTACGTGGAATCGATTATTCCGTCGGATCTCTGGGATGTCGGGCCCTGGGCACACCCGAAGGAAGACGACGGGCACTTTACTCTCGATAGAACGATGAGGAGTAAGTACGACAGGGTTAAGGCTGCGCTGGATACGGAGAAGGCTGCTGCTGGTTCGGATCTGCCGGAAATCAACGTTCTCCAGAAGGAATGGCCCTCAAAGTACTTCGATTACCTGAAGCGCGAAGAGAACGTCATCGTCGAAAGCGTGTTTTCCTCGCGTATCGTCAACGGCGAAAGGTTGAACGTGTACAAGATGCAGCCTTTCTTCCAAACCGCAGGTGGTCAGCTGGCGCAATTTGTCGAATCCTACCTGGAAGCGCCCGTTGGGTTGAGCGAACTGCTCGACGACGCAGGCGCGTGTACGCTTGCACCCGCGTTTGCGCGGGGCAAAGGCACCCGCGGTGCCAATGGCAAAGATGGGTACTGCGAGACCCAATTCAGGTACCAGCTGGGGCCAAAGACGAAGAACGATCTGGATGCGTACAATTCCTATTTCGACACGCATGACGTCGATTGTATCCTCGTCCCCTGTGGTCGCTGCCCCACGACGAATTTGTCGGACGCACTCGGAAACACGATGCCTATGCCCAAGCTGTTTTTCCAAAACTCGGACGCGGCCAAGGAAAAGAGGAGCGGCGAGTTGCGAACGGTGAAAGGCGACCTGTCCGACAACTACTCCCTCCACCTGGTCACCTTTAAGCACCTGCACATCCCGAAGCTGGTCGTCCCCACCGGGTTGTGCCCGGAAGGCCGCCCGACCGCGGTGCAGTTGTGGGGCCGTGCGCTGAGTTATGATGACATGTTTGAGGACAGCGCGGCCTTGAAGCAGGATGCAGAATTTCTTCAATTAATGAAAAAGGTTGTGCCCGTCATCGCCAAACGGGACCCAAGCTTGGCCCGTGTCGACGCGCCGGTGCTAAACAGGCTGTGGAGGGGACTGTGAAACGTTTTCCGACCACTCAAAACCGGTCGGGGAGTTCCTTCCGCACGATCCCCGGACGGGAGGTCCGACTCCTCGGTTTCCGCCGACGGACCCCAGTCCTCTCAGGGGAGCCCCCATGCCCCCTCTTTAACCTGTCCCGGGCATGGCCAATTGGCCTTTGAAATTCCTATCCTCTGAGGCCAGTGCGCGGCTTTTTGGTGGGGCGAGCTCCTCTGCTCTGGCAGTAAAAACGAGGCTGCATTTCCCGCTCTAGAGGCGTTTTTCGGGGTCGCCCACAAATCGCCCACAAATCGCCCGCAACCTCAAAATTAGGTCGATTTTAGGGCAACAAAAAGCAGGGCAAGGCTTTGGATTTGTTGGGGATTTAGGATGGTAGCGGTGAGTGGACTTGAACCACCGACCTACGGCTTATGAAGCCGCCGCTCTAACCGACTGAGCTACACCGCCCTACCCTAATCACGATCTCTCGGCGGCACTCCCCGAGAGATTCAGCGCGGGGAACTTAGCGCACTTCCAAATCTCAGCGAGTCGCATTCCCAGGCGCCATGTTGGCGCTCCCCGCGGCCTGAGCTTCCAGGGCGCTGACTCGCTGTTTGAGTTGCTCCAGTTCAGAGATAGGGGCTTGACGGGCCTCTCCACCTCCCTCGTCCGGTGATCCGCTGTAATCCACGATGGCGAACTGAGAGACCTTTCCGACAAGGTCATCAAGATCTGGAATCACTTCTGCGATGCTGCCCGAGTGGACAAAAATCTCTCGCATGGACTCATCTTGACCTCCAAGCTGGGTGGTGGCCGCCTGCATATCGAGGCTAGCCCCTGCGCCGAAGCGCGTGAATGAACCGAAGAGTACGAAGTCCGCCCCTTCCTCTTGGGCTGTGGCGACCGCCTGACTGAGGTTCGTTGTGGACTTGGCGGGATCTGTGACCTCCTTGAGTTGGAAGGCTCCGGCCTGCCGGAATCGCGCCACTAACATGTCCGCCAAGCCTTCTCTGAGGTACGTGGGATTCTCAGAACTGTGGACACGCACGGGAAGGAGCAAAAGGACAGGCTTCTCTTGAGGCTGGGCCTGAGCCTGTGAAAAAGACCCCGTGATAAAAAGGACAACGGCGAGCGCACCCGCGACCAGGGACGCCCCGCGTGTGTTTGAGTGAACCGTAGACACCAGAACCCCCTCTAAATCGAGCTTACACGGGCGAGAAAACGCCGGGAGGCTCGGCTGATATTTGAGTCTCACGTGGCTGACCCTTCTCGCCATCGAGACTGGGAGGGAGTGTCTAGGATCCCTGGGCGTGCGTCAACTGATACTGAAAGGTTGAGCCCTCGGAGTCGAAGTCGGAAGTTTTACCGAGAAAGTCGATCCTTGCCCGGGAGAACTGCTGACCTCAATCTCGCCTCCGTGATCGGCCACGATTTCATGAGCGATCATCAGGCCTAAGCCCGTCCCTTTATCGGGGTCCTTGGTCGTGAAAAAAGGGTCAAAAATGCGTTCAATGTTCTCATCAGCGATTCCATGACCTGAATCGCTGATCCGAAGGAGAGCGCCGTGACCAGGATGGTCTGGGTCGGGCGACACCTGAACCCCTACCCGGCCTCTCTCCGAAGTCGCTTGGAGCGCATTGATGATCAAGTTGAGCAGCACCTGGTGGAGGTGGTCTCGCACGCCCAGCACCTCGGGCGTCTTTTCGTCCACTTTTAAATCCAGCGCGATATTTTTATTCTGAACATCCCGCTGCAGAAGGCTTGTCACCTCGTAGCTGAGGTCGCACAGATCCACCTCGGTTTTCGGCGATCGTGAGTCATCGTGTCCTCGAGCGAGCCGAGACATGGTGGAAACTAACGACTGAACTCGACTCAGTTCTGCGCTGGCCAACTGATGATACTCTCCCCAGAAGGCGTCGTCCGCTTCATTTCTTTTCTCGGGTGCCAGTGTTAGGAAAGTATTGATCGAGACGAGTGGGTTGTTGATTTCGTGCGCGAGGCCGGCCGCCATTGTTCCGAGTGTCCCCAGGCGATCAGCCCGCATGACCTGTTCGCGAGAGGAACGCAAAGCCTCCACCGAGCGCGCATTCTCAATCGCGATCACGGCTTGGGTCGAGAGACCATCAAGGAGTGTATGGTCTTCAGCTCCGAAGGATTTTCCGCCTCTCCGATTGTCCACCGCTAAGGCTCCGATGACTCGATCTTTTCCAACTAATGGAATGACCAAGATTTCATCCGCGGAGACTTCAGTGACCCATTCTCTGACAGCGGGCTCAAGGAATTCGTCATCATCCATTCTGAGTACCTGAGATTCACCGCGCTCCAAAGAGTCGAAAAATTCGGGCGCCGTCTCTTTTTGAAGGGAAATTTCTCGCAGTCGCTGAGCCGTCGTGTTATCGGCTGGCATCATGCCCCGCCAGGAGAGTTGATCTCCTTCGCACTCAAGGAAAAGGATCGCGGCGCCGTCGTACTCGACCTCTCTGACCAATGCGTTCATGAGCAAATTCAGCAGGCGATCTAAATCCATTTCACTGTGAAGGGCCTTCGATAAGCGGTTGAGAAGAGTGAGTTCTTCTAAGAGACTCTGGCGTTCTTGATCGAGAGCATAGGTTTCGATGGCTCGTGCCAGGGTGAGTCGCATATCCTCGGGCTCCCAAGGCTTCGAAACATATCGGTAAATATTGCCGTCGTTGATGGCCTGTTCGAGGATTTGGACATCGCCGTAGGCGGTCACGAGAACCCGAATCGTTTTTGCATCGATGTCCCGCACTCGAGCGAGGAATTCGACGCCAGTGACGCCAGGCATCCTCTGGTCAGAGAGCACTAAGGCCACCGGATTTTCGTTGAGTATACGGAGCCCTTCTTCAGCGGAAGTGGCCGTGAAGATCTTAAACTCACGCCTAAAAGCCAATTCGAAGACCCGCAGATTCTCGGGCTCGTCGTCGACGTAAAGGATCGGAAATTCCTTGTAATCGAGAAGTTGGCTTGGGCGAGGACGCATAACAGGGGGCACTCCAGTTCGGTTCAATAAGAGTTCAACTGCCCCTAAAATCGGCCATTCTTCCGGATGAATTGAGATAAATCGTGAACGAAGGTTCCTGACTCAGGTAAAAGACCTATGGGAAACCTCATAATTCAGGCCGATTTGAACAAAAGGGGCCATTCCCCCCCCCCCGAGGACCACCCTCAGCGAAAGACACCGAAACGACACATCGCCTACGAGTTCGAGGGAGACCGGCGGAAGACACGAAGAGCCAGTTCGCTCTGCCCTTGAGCTAGCCTTCACCCCATAAGGGAGCCGCGAGAGCATGAAGGGCGGAGCGGTCTCCATCGTTATCGAGGACCAGATCGGCGCGTTCGCGCACGGCCAGCAACTGCTGCGCGGCTGCATCCGAACTTCCGAGTTCTCTAGCCTCCAGTCTGCGCAATTCCTCAAGGCTAGCAGGATCTCCGGATCGCCCTCGCTCTTGCATTCGTTGGAATCGAATCTCTTCAGTCGCTTGAACCCAAACAAGTTTGAACCCGCCACTCTGCGCGGCCAGGACGTCCACTTCAGCTGGGTGTCGAATTGAATCGATTGCATACCGACCGCCGGCTTCAAATTGGGCGACCAGCCCCTGGGCGAGCGCTCCGGGTCCGCCTGCCCGCCGCAGGTTGCGTCCCTCTTCGATCATCCGCTCTCGGGTCTCTTCCAATCCAAGTCGGCTCAACTTCTGACGAATGACATCGGAAAGTGAATGAACACTGAAACCGTGCTCAGAGAGTTCGCTGACGAGCGCTCCCTTGCCAGCCCCATTTAAGCCCGAAACTCCGATGATCATATGCCCTCATCTTTTAGAATGAACGCCTCGAAGCTTAGCAGTTTCGAGACGCGAGGATTTGCTTTGAACACCCTCGTTTGGCAGGATTGCCCATATGAGAATCTTTGTCACGGGCGCGTTGGGTTTTGTAGGCCAACGTCTCTTGCCCAAGCTTGAGAGCCATGGTCATTGGGTCTCGGGCTGTGATCGCGATACGGTGGATGTGACGGACGCCAGCGCCGTTATGCAGGCGATCAAGGCGGCTCAGCCGGACGCCGTCGTGCACCTAGCCGCCATCAGTTTTGTGCCTGAGGCGAGACAGAATCCCGCTTTGACTCGAGAGATCAACGTGGGCGGAACCCGCAACGTGATTCGTGCTCTTCAGGAAAGTGCGCCGAAGGCTCGACTATTGTTTGTGGGTTCGAGTGAACAGTACGCTCCGGTCAGTCCTTCGTCGGGTCTTCTCGATGAAACGACGCCGCTTTTGGGTGTGGGGCCGTATGCCGAATCAAAAACAGAGGCCGAGAAAATGGCCCTTGAAGCCTCAGCGGAAGGCCTTGATCTGGTTCGAGTTCGAGCTTTCAATCATACGGGTCCAGGTCAGGAGCCTCGTTTTGTGGTTCCGGACTTCAGCCGCCAAGTGGCTCTCATCGAACAAGGCGCCGAGGCTGTCCTCCGCGTGGGAAATCTAGAGAGCGCTCGGGACTTCCTTCACGTAGACGATGTCGTGGAAGCCTATGTTCGCTTGCTTCAGCCAGACGTTGAAGCCGGGGCGTACAACGTTTCAAGCGGCCGAGCCACACAGATCGGTGAAGTGCTTGAATCGCTTCTTCATCAGACGGAAACTAAAATCTCAATTGAGCGTGATCCGTCTCGATGGAGAGAAGCAGATGCCAGAGTGGGAGATTCGTCTCGGTTGCGTGAAAAGACGGGCTGGCGGCCCACATACTCCATGAATCAGATCATTGAGGAACTGCTCCATTACTGGCGAAAACGAGTCCGACAAGATCGAGAGAAGCCGGAGCGTTAAACGAGTGGGAGCCTGATTCCAGCGCTTCCCTCTTTGGAGCCAGCGATTGAGTTTGCGTGGAAAGAGGGGTCAGGCTCTTTCGAGAAGAAGACCTGACCAAGTGTTCCCAGAGTCATCGATTCGGTTCCGTACGCCTCTGAGTTGGAGTCCATGGTTCTGGAAGGTTTCAATGATCGAGCGACAGTCGCTCTCAAGGAGTCCGGACAGCACCAGTCGCCCTTCGACCCGGTCAGAGATTTCGCGAGTGATGGGTTCCATCTCTGTTCGGAGCATATTGACAAGCACGAGATCGAACGGGACGGCTCGGAGCGCGTCAATCGGGCCCGTGAAAAACGAAATCGGGGAGTCCGATGGGTTGTTTTTGCTTTGCTCTCTGGCTTCGGCCATCGCAACCGCATCAAGGTCAAATCCCACAGCGGAGACGGCGCCCAATTGAAGAGCGGCCATGGCCAAGACACCCGAACCGGCTCCCACATCCAGGGTTCGCCCCAAAGATTTGGAAGAACCCGCCAGCGCGTCGACCCAGTCAAGGGCCAGGCGAGTAGATTCGTGCCGCCCTGTACCAAAGGCCTGCCCTGGGTTGATGACCACTTCTTTTTGGCCCGGAAGGAGTGCGTAGTCTATAAATGGGGGGCGGACGACGAGCCGAGAGGAAATTTCAATGGCATTCAGCCCTTCCTTCCAAGTTTCGGACCAGTTTTCCTCTGGGACGGATTGCGCTTCTAAAAGCTGCACGCCTTCGGGTTTAAACTTTTGCAGAGTCTCGGTGATCAACGATTCTGCTTGGGAGGACATGTAAATCGTGAGTCGAACACTTTCTGCGTCCTCTTCTTCAAGAACGCCTTGCGCCCCTGCCTCCCAGGCTTCGGCCATCACTCGTTCAGATCGAGCGAGGTCCGGACAGAATACGCAGATGAATCGATCTGCTGTTGCCACCATCGCAAGCCTACTCCTCATCTGGATGTGTTCTTCAGGTTGTTATTACGGGCATCTCGTCGCTGGCCAGACTCGGCTCTTATGGGGCCGAACGCCCATGCCCGAGATGATTGAATCTCCCGCGACGTCCCCGGAGCTGAGATCTCAACTCGAGACCATCGAACAGGCGAGGATCTTCGCTCAAGGCCTCGGGCTTGATGTCGACGAACAGTATACGGAGTATGTTGCCTGGCCGGGAGACCGGATTATTACCAATTTGGTGGTCGCTGAGCCCCTAAGTGTAGACTCAAGGCCCTTTCGTTACCCCATCCTGGGAGAACTCCCTTACCGGGGCTTTTTTGATGAAGGGCGGGCCGAGACGGCCGCCCAAGTTTTTGTCGATCAAGGCTATGATGTGTGTCTCGTGCCCGTTTCAGCGTACTCAACACTGGGATTCTTTTCAGATCCGGTGACGGCGCCCATGCTACGCCGTGGAAAAGGGCCAGCCGTGGAGACTATTTTGCATGAGTTTGTCCATGCGACGGTGTTCGTCGATGGGGATGCGGGATTCAACGAAAGCGCCGCAAGCTTCATTGGGCAGCAGGGGTCCATTGACTTTTTTAGCTCTGACCCTGATCAAGCCAAGGTCCGAGAGCAGCAAATTCATGACAATCGCTTAGTGAGTGAGGAGGCGCTTCGCTTTCGGGAAGAGGTCCGCACGATTTACGAAAATGCATCAGAGGCCACCGATCAGCGGGTTCGAGAAAAGCGCGTCCGGGCGGAGCAGGAAGCGCGGGCTCGCCTGAGTCGCCTTCCTCTTGAGTTGGCCGACCCTGAGCTGACTTCGAAGTACGTGGGATTAAACGATGCCTGTTTGGCGCTTAGGGGCACCTATGGATCTGACTTGACTCAGCATCAAGTTGTTTTTGAGAGGCTGGACCGAAATTTACCCAAGTTTATTTCTCGTTTAAAAGAAGCCGCCGGCCGTCCCGACCCTCGTGCCTGGTTTTTCTCCATCTCGCTCTCGGAAGGGTCAAGTCGCCAGGCCTTTACGAGATAGTCACTCGTTCGATTACTTTAGACTTCGGAGAGCTGAGATCGGATCCAGAAAGAAATAAACCCATTAAGGGGATGGCTTAAGTATATTTCGGGTGTTCTTCCTAGAGTGCTCTTTTTTGACGTTCTGGAGGGGTTCGCCCCCCCCCAAAGCCGAGGAAGAGCGAATTTTTTGGTTCCTCAGTTCGCGTATTTGTAATCTATTGAAAGGCTTAACGATGAATTCAAGAGCCGTCCAGGCAGCGTTGCTGGCTATTTCTTTCATGTGGCTTGCGGGAGTGTGTCAAGCGACCGAAGGGGAACCGCCCACCGGCCGTGAGATTATGCAATGGGTGAATGATCGAGATGAGGGAGATTATGAGACCTCCGAAATGGAGATGGTCTTGATCGATAAGTCTGGAAAAACACGAACTCGAAAAATGACCAACATGCGTCGGGATAAGGGCGAAGACCGAGAGAGCTTGCTGTTCTTTACGTCGCCTGCAGATGTTAAAAATACGGGATTCTTGAGTTACGACTATATCGATGCAGACCGAGACGACGATCAGTGGCTTTACCTTCCGGCCTTGAAGAAGACGAAGCGGATTGCGGGCGGGGATAAGGGGGGGAGCTTTATGGGCTCAGACTTCTCTTACTCTGATATGTCTAAACCGGCTCTGGATCGGTATCAATATACGCTCATGAAAGAAGCAGAGGTCGATGGCATCGAGATGTGGCAGGTGGAGGCGATCCCAAATGAGAAGGAACAGAAGCAGACGGGGTACACTAAGATCATCAACTTCGTCCGCAAAGACAATCATGTTCTGGCCCGAGCTGTCATTTTTGTAAAGAAAGGGAAAAGGCTGAAATACATGAATGTGGACAAGTTAGAATTAATTGATGGCATTTGGGTCGCCACCGAGATTTCGATGACCACGAAGCGTGGTAAAAAGACAATGCACAAGACGAAGCTTCGCAACTCCAATGTAAAATTTGGCCAGCCCTTAAGTGAGGGAACCTTCACTGTCCGACGACTTGAAAAGGGACTGTGATTGATTTGCTCATAACCCTTGAGCGCCTTCTTTGCGCAGGTGGCATCGCGTTGGCCGTGAGTCTTGCGGCGGATGTAGGGGCTCAGGAAATGGACCTCGATGACATTCTGGGTGGGTTTGAGGACGAGGACGTTTTTGAGTTGCCGGATCCAGATTCTTCGGAGGCCTCGGACACCGAGCCTCAAGATGGATGGGCTCAATATGTCGATTTCGTCGGAGCGACCAGTCTAGGGCTGTCGTATAACGTGGATCCCCACCGCTCGAGCCTAGGGCCGCCGCCTGATGTCGAGACGGGAACGTATTATGGAAACTTGCAGCGTCTCCGATTGAGAGCAGACCTCCAGGTCGACGTGGACCTTCCCAGTGACTGGCGGCTGCGGTCGCAGTTCTTTGCGTTTTATGATTTCGCATATCCGATACATGGTCAGGAGAAATATACTCAGTCGGTCATTGACGATTATCTTCTGGAAGCAGAAATACTCGATTTATGGGTTGCAGGGAGTGTGACGCCCTGGCTGGATCTTAAATTGGGTCGACAAGTAGTCGATTGGGGACGCTCAGAATCCTTACGCGTAACGGATGTCTGGAATCCGCTTAATAATCGTGAGCCTGGGCTGGTCGATATTGAAGACCTTCGACTCCCCGTGACCATGGCCAGAGCCGATTTCTTTGTGGGTTCTTGGAATTTTAGTGCCTTAATTGCCCCCGAAATTCGCTTTGATTACGACCCGCCTGAAGGAAGTGACTTTTTCCCGATCTTTAGTCCGTCTGAATTGCCACAGCCTCCGCCGGGGGCACCCACACGGGAAGAAATTTTCGCGTCTTTTACCTCGATGGAAGCGGCCGCCTTTTCAAGAGAGAACGGGGATCAAGTCGTGGATCGGTGGGGGTCCACTCCGGAATATGGATTCGCCGCTACGGGCATCTTCTCGGGTTGGGACCTCTCGTTTTACTTAGCGAGGCTTTACCAGAATCAAACCACGAGTGTTGTGAACCTGCCGGATTTAAATGGAATCGCGTTTTTAAATCGCGATGATCGGGTAACCATGGTGGGCGCAGGGGGGAATTACGTTGTAGATACCTGGCTCTTCAAGGCGGAGATCGCTTTTTATGATGAGCTTGACTACGACTACCTAAAACCCAACCCAAGCTTTACGGACCCTGCGGTGGACCTTCCTTACGTGGGTGGTCAAGGTGAGTTTTCGAGGGTCGACTGGATGGTTGGTTTGGAGTATTCCGGATTTCGGGATACGAGCCTTGTTTTTGAGGTCGCTCATCGCCGTGTTCTCGATTACGAGCCTCTCCTGCAATTCTTACCGAACTATGTTTATCAGGATACTGTGGAGACGGCCTTGCGAGCGAGTCGCGAGTTTCTTCGCAGTCGGCTTCGGATGCATGCCTTGGGAGTTGTGATCCTCAACAATGCAGGTCTCCAGGGGGCCTTCATGAGGCTGTGGTTTGAGTATGAACTCGGCGAAGCCCTCTTGGTGGATGCGGGTTACCTCCAGTACTTTGGTCGAGAACAAATCCCGTTCAACAGCTGGGAAAGAAACAATCGGTTGTTTGCCAAGATCAAGTTCAGTTTCGATTAATGGCCGCCCGAGAGGGCGTACGGCCGGAACTCCGTTGGTTCATTTGAACCAGTTCTGACAGGTTGAACTGGGCCGTTTCTGCGTCCTAATCGATCTGAGAAGCAACCTAGGCCTCTCGCGCGATGGCACGATCCTTGCTTTTTCGTGCAGGAAATATGCAGGCCTGATGGTTGGGTCGACGGATCTATAGCTGTTCAGGGCCATTTCCCCTCGACTGGGGGCGGGGGGAAAGGTGCTGGCTCTAGGGTTCACAGGCCCAGGGCCAAACCGGGAAGTTTGGCTGTGGGATCAAGGCGGCAATTCAAAAAAGTCTAATTAAAGAAACGAAGTGCGGACGGGAAACCACACTGTTTGCTCTTCGAGGGGCCCTCTCATGAAAGCAAAAATTCTAATCGTTGATGATGAACACCTCATTTGTAAGCTGCTGACGCGCGTCCTGATTTCCGAGGGATATGAGGTGAATGCAACCACGGACCCTGAAGAGGGTCTTTCCTTTCTTAAAAAGCAAGTTTTCGACGTGATGGTGACTGACCTCCGTATGGGCAAGATGGATGGTTTAGATCTTTTGGTTCGTGCACGGAAAATCCAGCCCGAGTGCGATGTCGTGGTGATGACAGGGTTTGCCACAGTCGAGACTGCGCGAAGCGCTCTCACACAGGGCGCCAGCGACTTTATCACCAAGCCCATTGATATTGAAAACGAGCTTAAGCCGCTCCTCGCAAGCCTGATTTCGGCTGAGGCGGGGCCCAAGCAGGGCTTGACTAAAGCTTCGGCAGAGGTCCTGGCCAGTGACGAGATCGACTTTGTGGGCGGAGGCGACGTGAGTTCAAGGCTACTTAAGCGAGTGCTTAAAGTCAGCCGCGCGAATATCCCTGTTCTACTCCAAGGCGAATCGGGGACGGGAAAAGAGCGGGTGGCGAGCTTGCTTCACACAGAGTCGTCTCGTCGAAACTCACCTTTCATAAAACTCAACTGCGCCGCCCTGCCAGATACTCTCCTTGAGAGCGAACTCTTCGGCCACGCTCGTGGCGCATTTACGGGAGCGACATCCGATCGTGATGGGCTCTTCCAGGCCGCAGATGGAGGAACCTTACTCCTCGATGAAATCGGCGAGATTTCTCGTGGTTTTCAAGCCAAGTTGTTACGCGTCCTTCAGGAGGGAGAATTTCACCGGCTAGGCGATGCCAAGAAAACAGTCCGAGTGGACGTCCGAGTGGTGGCGGCCACGAATCGAGATCTCATTCAAGCGGTCCGCTCGGGCGACTTTCGCGAGGATCTGTATTACAGATTGAATGTCGTTCCCATTGACATTCCTCCTCTCAGAGAGCGAGCCGAAGATATCCCCGAACTCATCGCGCATTTCACAGAAAAAGCGGCTTCGCGTCACGAATCTCAGGAGAAACTTTCGTTCTCCCCGGCCCTCATTCAGCTCTTGTCAGACTATCCTTGGCCGGGAAACATCCGTGAACTCGAAAATGCGATTGAGAGCGCGACCGTTTTGGCTGAATCTGAAGTCGTCGAGCTTTCGGATCTTCCCGTAGCCGTTCAAGAGTTTGCACGAGCCCAGGGCGTTCGAGCCCCTGAAGTGGGAATCTCTGTAGCTCATTCGGGCGAGCCCACCCTGGAGGATATTGAGATGAAATGCATCCTTCAGGCCATGTCGAAGACGGGATTCAATCGAACCCGTGCGGCCAATCTTCTGGGGGTGACTCGAAGAACTCTAAGTTATCGGATTGGAAAATACGGCCTTGATGATGCTCTTGAACAATTGCAATCGGGAGAAAACTTAGAGGCCCTGGACGTGCCCCCTGTTGTTCCAGAGGGCCAACCACGAGAGAGGATCTCAGCTTAAAAGCGCGGTCTAAAGGGCCCCGTACATCTTGTGGGTCTGAGGAATGAGTCGGACGTTTTTGACTCGTGCTTCAGACAGGCGCAAGATGTCCATAAGGCGTGCGGGGGCGACAGGCTTTTTGACGCCCCCCGTTGGGGTCACCGGCTGGAGGATCAGTGGGGTCTCAGGGGCAATCTCATTGATCGCCCGGAATACCCGGTTGAGCTCTTCGTCCGCGGTCTTAGGTGTCAAGACCACCTTTACGCACACTTCCGTTTGCGAGGCGGCCTGACTCAAAAAAGCGCGATGCCGATCTTCAAAATCAGTCATTTTAAGAGGGCTATCGGCGGATGGCCGCACCTCTGTGGTGAGCTTCCAGTCCATGGCTACAAGGTCCACCGCAGGAAGAACCGTATCGAGCGCGTCCACGGCCAAACCGTGGGTCTCAAGGTGTGTGCGAAGCCCTCGTTCCTGGCTTGCGCTCGCCACAGCCAAGGCCATGGCAGGCTGAAGCAGAGGTTCGCCGCCCGTGAGGCTGACAAAAGATCCATCTTGCGGCTTCAGTGCATCGATGGATTCCACAATGGCATTGAGCGAAACCGGATTTGGGAGGCTGGCAAAAGCCTGAGACCCGGCCTCGGTTTCAATCCTGCATTCGGAACCCACACGCCAAGTCTCGGGCGAATCGCACCAACTGCATCGAAGGTCACAGCCGCCAAACCGGATAAATACGGTTGAGGCTCCAACGAAGAGCCCTTCCCCCTGCGCCGACCAGAAAATTTCGACAAGATGAGCTTCTTCCGGCCTGCTCATCAAGGCTACCGCTCGAGAATCGAACGGCCCATAGCGATTTCGCCGACGACTTCCTGAAGACGCTCGGGATGCTCCGAAAGGCCCTGTACGCTAAATCGGGCCACGTGATCCTGGGCATCAAGCGCGGTAACCCACTCCAGTTTTTCGGCCAGATGCTGCGCCAGTGCCGCATAGTCGAGGCTTCTTCGCGAGGTTGAATCATCGCCCGTCACGTGAAAGACGTTCTCACCCGCCCGTGAAGTCATCGAGATTTGAGCGCCATAGCGCTCCCGCGCCACACGACTTGTGAGATGAATGTCCATTTCGGGTGCAGCTTCGATGAGAACCATAATGTATCCGGCGAAGTGAATCAGCCTAAAGTCGCGGCCTGAAACCCATTCGACCTCGGAGGGAATAGGCGGCGCGTCTTGACGTCCTGCTTCACGAGCAAGGTCGCTTGGTCGTCCGGCCAGTAAGCCCTCTATGTCTTTACGGACATCTCCCGACTTGTTCGCAATTTCTCCGAGTCTCCACCACCAGAGCCGGCCCCAGCGTTCGTAGTCGTGCTGGGTGAAGCGGCCTGTGACTAAATCCACCAACTTGTCGGAAAACCGGCTTCTTCGTGTACCTGTCTCAAGAACCGCTGGAAGACAAGAACCTGCTCCGGGCGTGTAATGCAGCGATTCCTCTCCGATCGCACTCTGAAGCGCAAAGACGTCCTCAGGAGGCCATTCGTGATGGTCGTACCAAGAAATTCTGTCGTTGTATAAAGAGACAGCTTGGAGGACCTCTCCGGCCGGTGACGGGCTGAATCCCACGAGGTGAATCGGCACGTCGTCCTTGAGGTCGGTCGTGACCTCGCGAAAAAAGTGCATGAGCTCGGATTGCGGGTAAATCCAGATCCCCTCGAGCAAGCGAACGTCGCGAGCGAGTAGAATCGCTGCACTCACGGCGTCACGATTAGCAGCGGCCACAATGACAGCTCGGCGACGAGGTTTGGGCGTAAGGTCAACCGGGGCTGATTCAATCACGGGCGTCGACGCCGGAGCCGCGAGTGGGTTTCCCGGGGTCTGAGGTTCTGCTTCTGTTTCTTCATCATCTTCGTAGGCAGGCGTTCGTCTCGACTCTCCTTGCTCTAACGTCGATGGCAGTTCGGCGAGATCATCAAAGCTTTCCTCAACGATATCTTCCGCGTCCTCGTCGGAATCTCCAGATTTCGTCCGCTCAGCGGTGCTTTGATTGGGCTGTGCTTGAGGCTTTTCCTCTGAATTTGACGATTTCCCCTTTTCGCTGTCTCGCCCACCCCGTCGCCGAGATCTTGAGCGGCGTCGATCCCGTCCGGATTCGGGCTCGGCCTCGGGCTCTCCCAATTCAAAAAGCGACACTTCGTCAAAAGCGGGACGTGTTTCTGAAGGGCTGGTTTCAGGGGACAAGGGCGCTTCAGATTCCTCCTTGGCGGGCCGGCCTCGGCCTCGACCTCGGCGTCGCGAGCGCCGACGTCCCTGCCCCCCTCTTTCTTCCGAATCCGCAATTTCTCCTTCCCTCTCAGGGGAGTTCTCTGTGGGCCCATCCTTTGGAGGAGCGGCTTCGGCCTCTAAACTTGAGTCACTGGGACCTGTGCGCCTGCGACTTCCCCGGCGGTTTCGCGTCTTCGTCTCGAGGGTGTCTCGAAGCGCTCGTCCTGCCTCTTCAAGACTGATGCTCGTGAGAAAGAGTCCTTTCTCTCGGTCTTCTTGTGCCCTAAAAAGTTCGCACCGAGGAGCCAGCCCTTTCAGAGCGTGAAGCGCTCCCGAAGAATAGTTCGAAGCGGCTAGCACAAAGCCTGGAGGTCCGAGTAGCACCGGCGCATCCGCCTCAGCAAAGAGCGTGGTCTGTGCGAGTCTGAAGTTTTGCAGGCCATCCAGAAAACGCCCCAGGCCAGGAAGAGTAAGCTCCGATCGAATGGCTCCTGTGGTGGGTTGTCCGTCACTTAAGAGACCCGCCACATCCACCGCTTCATCGTCGAGTCCTCCGAGAGGCCATGCGCAGGCTTCGCGAAGTCCGGCTGCTTCGATGAGCAGAGGGATGGCTCGGGCGCGCAGCCCCTCTTCTCCTTCTTTCACTTTACGGTCGTTGACTCTGCGGCGAACCTGCCCCTCGAGCTCATCGAGTGTGTCCACAAGACTCGCAGCCTCTAGGCGCCGGGTTCCCTTTTGCTGCCCCCAGGTCGTGAGCGCAAGCTGCCGCTCCTCGACTCGAAGCTCAGCCATTCTTCTTGCGCTGACAACCAGTTCCACTTGACGCCCAAAAGCGCGGATGGAGCCTCCGTGTTTCGCGGCCAGCCCTTGAAGCCCTCTGACGGTCCTCAAGAAGAGCGCTCGATTCTGGGTGTCCACCAATTGCGCCGCGAGGGCCGCGATCGGCACAGCGGTGGGCTCGAGGTCGGATTCAGCCTGAATGCCAGATTGCCCGGGTGTGAGGGCCGGAGCACTCTTGGGTTCCAGAATAAAGGGGAGCTCGGTGCGAATCAGGCCCAGCCTTCGTCGAGCACGAGTGGACCAAATAGGAGCGATGGCGAGAACTCGACCCGCAAACGTTTCCTCTTCTGAGACCAATCGAGAACCTGTTGCCAGTGCCGCGAGAAGTGCATCCCCAGCTTCGGTGGGCGAAAAACATACGACCTGAACGTTTCCGGCCTCATCTTGCGCTCGTGCTACCACAGCGTAGGCGGGTGGAACGTCAGCATGAGCCAGCGCAGTCCATTCGAGGTCATCGATGGTGCCCGATTCCTTAAGCTGGGTAATCCAGTGCTGAGCATCCAGCGGACGCTCTTCACTCGATGTTTTGCCGCTCCGACGCTTCCTTGAAAATCGTCTCATTTTGTATCTCCTTGCGGGCTCATTGACCCTCGGAAGGCCGCTTTGCGTCGCCTTCACCCGTCAGTACCCGTCTCATTTTTCCCGAAAACTCCCCCGAGTTCTCGTCTCAGTATCAGATTGCCACTTCCTCGGAGGCCGGGTCACCGGCTTCCGCATTCGATAAACTGGCCGCGAGGTCCTGCACAAGTGCGTCGCCGACGATCCTTGCGCATTCACTCATGGCTGGACCCAGTTCAGGCTCGGCTCCCGCAAGCATTTGCGCGCCGGTGAGGCAGGCCCGAGCATGTCCTTCCTGGCCCTGCTTCCAATAAAGATAGGCGCTTTCTTCAAGACGCTCAGCATTAGTCGCCGCAAGTTCGGCTGAATAACAAGCTGAGACGGCTTCATGAACAGCTTCTGTCATTTCTTCCCGGCTCTCTTCGTGTTCCCCAACTTCAGCAGAAGCAAAGCGATCTCGTAAAGGTGAGATCATGGTCTCCAGAGACCCCGGTTGCGGAGGCCAGGGGCCAAGATTCCCGGCTTGAACTTCGCTGACGAGGTCTGCGAGTTCGGCTTCACTGGCTGGATGGGGAAAATGGGCCTTGACCTGCTCGGCCGGGGTCTTGGATTCCTCGGTCGTTAAGTCAAGCTTACCCCGCCATTCTTTGAAGGCCGCCGGAAAGGCCTGCAGGTCGGTTTGCAAACGGGCTCGACGACCAATGAGGGCCCTCACGCATGCGGCTTCCGTCTCTATGGCGCTAAATCGGTCACGGTGTGTAACATCTCGAATGAAGGATTTAACCTGCCTGCGCCCAGCTCGGTAGACCTGGAAATCAACGATTCCTCGATCCTCATCGAGGAGCGCCTCGAACACTTGTGCTCCCCCGCTCGGATTGGACTCTACGAGGTAGACCAGCCTCCCACCTCTTGGATCATGAGGCGAGAGGAAGCCGATTGAAATACTTTCATCCACTTGAGGCAGACGTCCGACACGGGGCTTTTCGGCCTCTTCGTCGGCTTCGACGAGAATTCCTTGCGATCGCGCTCGATGCAGCAAGCGGCGCAAGGCCTTACGTCCCTCCTTGGGAAGTCCTTCTGAGGAAATCGAAGCGACCACCGCCGCACCCTCTTCCTGCTCGAGCCAGACTTCGGACAAGAGTTGTGCTTCTGCGATTGAATTTTGAAGGAGCCAGCGAAGAACTCGCTGGCGAGCTTCAGGCTCTAAAACTTCCAACAGTCTAGAAGGGTCGCCGTTCGCTGGCCGGATCGCATCTGCATCCTCAGGCATCTCGACAGCGGCCCGTTCTAAACTCTCAGCAAGGCTCATAATGAACACTCCGTCCGCTGGGATCAGTCCCGGGGACACATGAAATTTCGACGGGCTAAAGGACGGCGGTCATCGCCTCCCCACCCCTTGGCCGCCTCGACGGCCGGCAATTAGCATACTGGACCTAGGACCATTTAGCCGGGGGCCCCTGAGTGCGCTCAGAGAGTCAGATCGGGGCGAGGGCCGAGCAAACGAACATGTTCAGAAATCGCAAACCGGTCTGTCATGCCGGCTACGTAGTCTGCGATGGCTCTTTCTTGGCCGGATTCATCGAAACGGTGTTGGACAGGCTCTGGGAGACGTTGGGGAAGCTCGCAAAAGAAGCAAAAAAGCCCCTCGACGATCTGCTCGGATCGCTCCGTTCTCGCTAAGACATCTGGGTGGTTGTAGAAACGTTCGAACAGGAAGGCTTTGATCTCTCTTCGAGCCTCCTCAACTTCGGGTGAGAATTTTACTATTTTTTCTGAGAGGGCTCGAACGGCTTTTGGTGAGTTGGGCTTCTTGAGAGCAATCTCAGACCGGGTTTGGTGGATCAGATCCGTGACGAGGAGGTCTATGGTGGAAGCCACTAACTGAGTGCGGCGAACTTCCTGAGAAGCGTCTTTGCCTCTTTGAATAGATTCCCCAACTAAAGGACCCACCAAGGGCAATTCCATGAGCATGTCGAAGTGAATGAGACCGGCTCGCAGAGCGTCATCCAGATCATGATTCAAATAGGCAATTTCATCTGATGCGTCGGCGACCTGAGCCTCAGCACTTCGTTGGCCTGTGAGGTCTGGAATGCGAACGGGGTGCTCCCAATGGCATCCATGCTTGAGCATGCCCTCCCGGGTTTCGTCGGTGAGGTTGAGGCCAGGGTAATCTGGATGCCGACGTTCAAGAAGATCGACTACCCGCAGCCCCTGCCGATTGTGATCGAAACCACCGTGGCTTTGCATCATCTCTGCCAGGGCGCGTTCTCCTGCGTGGCCGAAAGGGGTGTGGCCAAGGTCATGGGCCAATGCCACGCTCTCAGCCAAATCTTGGTTGAGGCCTAATTCCCGGGTGATCGTTCGGGTAATTTGGGCACCCTCAAGGGTATGGGTCAACCGATTCCGATAGTGGTCGCCTTCGAGGTGAACAAACACTTGAGTTTTGTACTGGAGTCGGCGAAAGGCGGTGGAGTGAACCACTCGATCTCGATCTCGCGCAAAGGCCGATCGATAGGCATGTGGCGCCTGTGGATACACCCGCCCGCTTGATTCAGCACTGGTCAAAGCAAAGGGAGCGAACGCGTGTGTCGCTTCGTTGTGTCTGTCGTCCGGCATGGAATTGAGGGAGGCGTGCTCCGTTCCGGGGGGAGGCTTTGAAGCCATCGTCACCCGCCCTCTTCCGGGTCCGCTCGTCTCAGTATGTCCCGGAGGGCGTCTCGGGAGTCTTCGCGGATGTGATCGCGGGAGGCCGCCTCTGTTTTTGGCCGCGTGGAAGAAGACGTGGCTTGATTCGGCGAGCCCGTGTCTGTGGAGACCAAAGACCATACGGCCCCGACTCCGAGAAGAATCGCGATGAAGACGAGAACCAGAATGCGCCAACTCGTCATAGACTTCTCTTTCTCGGGGGAGATGTGTCGTTTTTATCGAGCGGGCCCTGCCTGGCCGAACTCACGTTTCAAAATTAGGAGTTGGATTGTTTAATGTCAACGCTCAGGGTCTTGTGCACGGCGCACGGCGGTGAGGGAGGCTACGATGCGGACATGCAGACAGAAAACACACTCCCCACTCGATTGTTGCTCGGGCCGGGCCCCTCCAACGCTCATCCTGAAGTTCTTGCCGCCATGGCCCAGCCATTAATTGGACACCTTGATCCCGCTTTTTTGGCTTTGCTGGATGGGGTGCAAACCGATCTTCGTACACTTTTTGGTACGGACAATCGCTTTACCCTTCCCCTTTCTGCGCCTGGCAGTGCCGGGATGGAGGCGTGCCTCGTGAACCTGCTTGAACCTGGCGACCGAATCGTCATTGGGGCGAACGGCGTTTTTGGGCGACGAATGTCCGAGGTCGCACATCGTGCTGGCGCGCAGGTGACCCGAATCGACAGTCCTTGGGGGGAGCCTGTGGACGAAGCGGGAGTGCTAAAAGCGATTCAAGACGAATCTCCCGACGTGGTGGCGTTTGTCCATGCCGAGACCTCCACCGGCGTCAGACAGGATCCCGAAGTGATTGCTCGCCATGCTCGGGAAGCCGGCAGTTTAGTGGTCCTCGACTGTGTCACCTCGTTGGCAGGGCTCACGCTCGAGTTGGATCGTTGGGGGATCGACGCGGCCTACAGCGGGAGCCAGAAATGCTTGTCTTGCTCCCCGGGCCTTTCCCCTCTTTCCTTTAGCGAGCGTGCTCTCGAACGGGTTCGTGCTCGTAAAGTGCCTGTACAAAGCTGGTTTCTCGATGTCTCTCTCTTGGACGGTTACTATGGAACAGAGCGCGTCTATCACCACACCGCGCCCATCTCGGCCCTTTATGGGTTGCAGGCGGGGGTTCGTCGTGCTCTCGCAGAGGGGATGCCCGCGCGGAGCGCTCGACATCTTGAAGCCGCGGAATACTTGATTGAAAAAGTTCAGCCACTGGGCTTCGAACCACTCGTCCGATCTGAGTATCGACTCCCTCCTCTCACGACCCTTCGAATCCCTGAAAACTTGGGCGCAGAGGGAGAATCCGCATTGCGACGACGACTGCTCACTCAACACGGGATCGAAGTCGGGGGGGGCTTAGGTGAGCTGGCCGGTCAGGTTTGGCGGGTCGGACTCATGGGCGAGAATGCGCGTTTGGAATGTGTCGACCGGCTTGTCTGGGCCCTTGATAAAGAGCTTAATTCAAACCCAGGAACCGAATAGGTGACGGTTTAAAACGTATTCTGTCTCTGTTCGTCCATGGCCTTTAAAAACTCGTCCTGTCGCTCTTCGTGGGGATGGTGACCGGCCCCCTCTAGGTCTACTCGGGTGGCGTGCGGCAGCGCCCGTTCAAGTTCGTCTGCGGCTTTTAAAAAAGGAGTATCTTTGCTTCCGATCAGTATCAGGACGGGGCAAGAAATGGAAGAGAGAGCGGAACCGAGAGCGGGCTGCTCGATCATCTCTCGTGCAAACTCGACATAGGCTCGGACATCCATGGCCGCATAGCGCCGCCTTTGATGGGGCCAATATCGGTGTCCCCACGCTTCAATAATGGGGTCGGGCCTCAGCTTGGCGTTGGCTTCAAGCTTTGCCTGCATGGTGACTAGGTTGCTGGATTCCAGGAACTCAATGCCTCTTTTCAACCCCTCGCGTCCTGCGGGTTCCAGCGGAGAACCTGAGGTGCTCATCAAAATTATAGATCGAAGGCGGTGATGATGAGATAAAGCCAGTCGAAGTGCGATCATTCCACCCATGGAATGACCCAGTAGGTCACACTTTTCAATTCCGAGAATATCCAGAAGATCAACCAAGTCGCTGACGCAGGTCTGAAAGGAATATTCTGGCTCACTCAGCCTGCCTCGTGAGTCACCATGACCCCGTAGGTCGACGGCAATCACGGGACGATTCAGTGCGAGTCGGTGGCTCACGCTTGAGAAATCGTCCCTATGCCCTGTGAACCCGTGAATCAGGACAAGAGGCACGCCCTCGTCGGGGCCGACTTTTTCGTAGCTGAGTGTCGCTTGTTTTGTGTCAACGGTTTGCATTGAGTCCTCATCCTGGTTCTGATTTAAATGAATCTAAGAATGAAGTCGGACGTCCGCCGAGGGTTTCGAGAGAATGACAGCTTCTTTTTGCGCCAATTCTTTAAGGCGCACTCGGGCGGTGGGCTCCCCTGCCAACTTTGACGCAAGTTCAAAATAGAGGCGATGATGTCGGGCCTCACAGGGAAGAAGCTCGGACAGCAGCTTTGAGAGCTCTGGGTCAGAGACCGCCTCAGAAAGAAGTTTCAAGCGCTCGCAGCTCCGCGCTTCGATGATGGCAGCGACAATCAGTATATCGAGAGCCCGATTTGGCTCATCTCTTCTTACTTCGGCATGAAGCAAGGACCCATATGCGCTGGGTGCGAGACTTTCATAACGAATGCCGCGATCATCGAGAACAGTCAGCATCATTTCGAAGTGTTCAAGTTCCTCTCGCGCGAGACGCGCAAGAGGCTCCTGCATGAACCGATGATGTGGGTAGGAGAACAGGAGTTTAACCGCTGCACCTGCCGCCTTTTTTTCACAATGGGTATGATCCAAGAGGACTTGGTCGATCTTCAGTCTGGCTTGATGGACCCAAGCGGGATCTGTGCCCGAAGCCAAATTCAACATAAGCGTGATTGCATTCTCGTGTTGCCGACATTTTGAGAGGATCGGTCACAATCCCGATCAAGGCTCGGCGGCTACTTTCCTAGATCCCGGGACCGTGTAGCCCGCTTGGTTGAGCGCGGATTTAATCTCCTTAAGCGACGTCTTTTCGTCATCAAAAGTGAGAGTGAGGGTGTGCTCCCGCATATTCGTACTTACGGAATCGACTGAATCCAGGGTGTTTACGGCCGCACGGGCCATAGAAGCGGTGCCGCCTCAAACGACTCCGGGGGTTTGGAGGACATAAGTGACCTCTTCTGCTGCGGCCGATGTCGAGAAGGCGAAGACAGCGATAAGGCAAAGAGCGAAAATACGATTCATGGGAATCTCCTTTGAACAAATACTAGCCAATGATCGCATCGGGGAGTCCCCGAGGGTAACCTCCGACGGTGGTCTCTTGGTCTATGCCTTCATCCACGCCCCAGCCTCGTGGGCGCCGGATCCTTTCGCGGAACATGTCTTATTGGAAATTACACGCCCCTTAACGACGCGCGCTTACCAAAACGGCTCGAGCGCGTTATTTACGGACCATGTCTGTTTTTCACTCACAGAGACTTCTGCTCGTGATCCTCGGAGTGACCGGCCTCATCCTACTCGGCATTCAATTTGTGCCCGTGGATCGGCGGCCCCCTTTGAATGACGGAATCGTTCCAGGGCCTGACCCTGTGCTTGAAGTCTTTCGCCGCAGTTGTTTCGACTGTCACTCAAATCAAAGCGTATGGCCTTGGTACGGCTTTATTGCACCTGTCTCATGGTTAGTAGAAGACCATATTCTGGAGGCGCGGTCTAACTTAAATTTTACCCGCTGGGACATTTACGACGAAGATGAACAGGCTGAACTCGTCGAAGACATCTGGGATGAAATCGATCTAGGTCGCATGCCCCCGGACTACTACTTAATCTTGCATCCTTCAGCGAATCTAGGAGAGCATGATCGAGAAATTATCGATGAATGGGCGAGTCAGTTTCCCTAGGCGCCCGGCGGAAGGGGCTCTGTTGCGGCTTTCATCGTTGATTTCATCTGTACTCTGGGGGAAGCTTAATCCCCAAGGAACTCTTATATCAAGATGGACCTGAGTGCCCCCGTGGAGCCCCCCTCCCTTTGGAATCCAACCGAATTTTACTGTGAGAAGATTTTGAAGGCCAAAGGGTAAAGAATGTTTTCTCGTCCCAGCGTATTTGTCAGCCTCTTCATCATCGCATTCTGTGCAGCTTGCGCTTCCGTGCTTTGGACGCCCGTGGGTTCTCGGAGAACCGCTCCAATACCGAACGCGACTTTGGTGGGTGCTGAGGAGTGTCAGGTCTGTCACGAAGACGTCGCCGGGCATGAAGTCATGGCTTCCTATCATTCCAACTGCGAGTCTTGTCACGGCGGCGGAAGCCTGCATGTGGATTCAGAATCCATCGATGATATCCGCAATCCCTCATCTGAAGACTGTCTCGCCTGTCACAGGCCCGGGAGAGACACTCATTTACAGTGGGGGTTCGGCGATCACTCTCGGGCGGGTCTCATCTGCAGCGATTGCCACGATCCACACAATAAGGAAAGAAGCTATCTTCGATTGAGCCGTCCGACACCTTTTCCTGACATGGACACATCCTCTCAACTTTGTGTCGAATGTCACTCAAATGTCGGCACCCGATTTCGGTATCCCAGCCATCATCCCGTCGCCGAAGGGGCCATGGGCTGCACCAGTTGTCACGACCCGCATGAGGATGCTCGCGTGCGACCCGGGACGCAGAATCAACTGTGTGCGGAGTGTCACCAATCCGTCATGGGGCCCTGGATCTACGAGCACCCTCCCGCAACTGAAGACTGCCAAATTTGCCATGATCCCCATGGTGCGGTGACCAATGACTTGCTTGTGACAGTGCAACCCGTTGTCTGTATTTCGTGCCACTCGGTCAATGATGAATTTCACCACCTGCAAATTGGTCCGGGCATTCCATTTCCCGACAACATCACGATCACCGAGGATTTTCCCACCGACCCTGCTCAGAAAATCAAGCCTTTTGAGCCCTCCCAGCGCAATCAGGCAGGCACCTACCTTCGCAGATGCACGGATTGCCACGGAGCCGTGCATGGATCGTATACCGATGAACACCTCAGGCACTAAACGGATACACAAGAAAGGCCGAATAGCCCGAGTGGTTCTGGCTGTCCTTGGGATTTTTTTGATTCCCTCGAGCCTTGCTCGCGCAGAGGATGGAAAGCATCGTTTTATAGCCAACGGCACCCTCGGTGCGGAGTTGTACGTCATTGACCCGCCCTACGACACTTCCAATGTAACTGGCTTCTTTGAACAGTACCGGTACATCAGAAACCAAGGCGCCACGCTTCCCTACTTCGTAGATCTCTTTCATCTTAATGCCGGCGTCGTTCGCTCCGACGATACGTACCTGATTCGTCTAGAGCGCTGGAGTCGGAATGCACTCAATGAAAACGGTTCTCTTGAAGTTGACTGGAGGGGCCTCGATGTAGATCTTGAGTACCGACGCTATCGAAGTGATTCCCTTCGGTTTTTCCCTAAAGGAACCGAATACGACTGGACAGGCCCCCCCGCACAAAATTCGTATGGAACGCAATATCATCCTGATACACCTTATGATGATGTATTTTCAAACAACCGACGCATATTTCTAAAACGACAGTCGGTCTTGGGAGAGGTCGCTCTTCGCCCAGAGCGTTTCGGACACGCTCTGCCTGTGATGGAGCAACTTCGGGTGCGTGGGGGGTACGAAACTCGAAAGGGGTACCGTCAAGACAGTTTTTTGCTCGCCGTACCTCAAGAGAACCCTTCTGAAAATCGAACCGAGAGTTTTCGCGGGAATCGCCGTAAGGTTAATCAGAGCGTTTCTTCGGCCGGCACGACCTTTGTTATTTCGCCTTTCGGCCTCTTGAATGGCACCCTGTCTTTCGATTTTGAACAGTTTGAAGAGAAGGCACCGACTGTTCAATTAATGGATTTACAAGTGCCCCTCAATGGTTTTTCTCCCCCGCCATCGCCGGGGGAAGATCGCGGCTTCTTCTTTATTCCGGATACCCGGCGTTTCATGGGGCGTTTTCAGTTATCAAGGCGCACGGAGGTCGGCGGATGGAATGTCGGTGTTTTCGCCAGCCGCCTAGAACAGTTCGGTCGACGGTCTCCCCTCCAAGAGTTCTATCAATTATGCCAGGGGCGTGGGACAGACTGCGGGAACGCGATCACCACGGTATCAGCGCACGTGGATTCAGACATCGCCCTTCCCGGCTCTCTCGAGCTCCGGGCTTGGCTTAAATATATGTACCGCGACAGCGACCAAGCCAGACAAAACTTCCTTTCGGATGCCTTCCAGGTGCTCGGGGATGGATTCCAGGAGTCTCCGTACATCCAAGAAAGAAATGAGGTGAAAGGCGGCCTTGAACTCGCGCTCCAACCCATGCGAGGCCTCAATGTCGCAGTTGGATCGAGGTTTGATTGGGTAAACCGGACACTCAATTTTCCGCCCGTGGACCCCTTTCCTTTAGGGGTGCAACCCGCCGTAAGCCTAATTAAACCCCAAAGTCTTGAATACGACTTTTATATGAAAGTTCGCCTGCGCCTTTTACGCTCTTTGCAGCTTTCGGGTGAACTGAGTCAGATGTGGGCGCCGGAAGTCGCATATCCAAATGATCTCAGCCAGGCCATTCGTTTCCGACTTCGAAGCAGTTACAGCTTCGGATCGAATCTCCCCCTCCCTCTCACCCTCACGGCCTCGGGTTTTGTGCGAGACGGCAAGAATACTGAGTTTCCTTTGCCGAACTCCTTGCCGGGCGAGAGCCGGTCGAGCGAGTTCGAGCAGACGGTCTGGGGCTATGACTTCACTCTAACCGCTCTTCCTTTGTCGAACTGGGTGACCTTTCTTACGTTTTCTGAAAACGAAGACCAGCAGAGTTTCGGCTACGTGCGAAGTGATTATCCGAGATACATCAATGGAATTGTACCGGTCAGCTTCTACATCGATTCCATCCCTCACTACACCAGCAACGTTAAATCGCTTTCAATCGGCGCTCGCTTCGCTCAAACATATGCCTGGGAGGCCGAGGTCTCTGCTTCCTTGACTTGGGTGAGCGTAGGAGCCGTAGGGGAGTCTGATGTGGGCAGCAATGTGGGGCAACTCATCAATCAGGCCAATGAGATTGAGAATCGCATTTTGACTCTGAATAGCGAGTTCTCATATCCAGTCAGTCATCGCGCGAGGCTTGGGGCGGGCTACCGTTTTCAACAATTCGTGGATTCAGTACAACTAGACCCGATTGACCTGAACGAGACGGTTCATACGGTGACTTTTCAGTTCTCGTTTGACCTTGAAGGCAGCGACTAGACTTTTTAGCCGAGCTCATAAGTTCTACTGCCCTCGCGCTTGCTTTTCGCGTTTCTTGCGGGCTTTATCTAATTCGATGTACCGGCCTTTAACGTCTGGTGGGATCGGATGAGTGATGTAGGAAGCGGCCTGATCGTAGTCGAAGCCAGCCTGGGTTCCGTCTTTAAGAGTGAAACGTGCGGGGTCGTACGTGGGGCTCAGGGAGTTATGGCATCGTTCACAAATCCCAGACGTGGCAGAGGGGTCCCATAGGCCATTCGCCCGCGCCTTCTTTGTGTCCGCCATAATGGACTTCTTTCGATAGCTTCGGCCGGGACCGTGGCAGCTTTCGCATTGCACCCCATCTGACGCTTTCAGGGGTCGGCTAATCCGGTCTGGATTCACGTGAAATGCGGTGACGTGGCAGGCGAGACATTCAGGAGCCTCTTGAGCAGGCCCTTTGATGCCGTCTCGCAGCGCAATCGCCTGTGATTCCTCAGACTTCAAGGTCGTGAAGGCGTCGTGGTGAGGCCCCTGCTTCCAGACGGCAACCTGGTCCCCCATGAGAGCCTTACCATGACAAGACTTACATCGAGCTATGCCCACGTAGTCGTGCTCCAGCTCAGCCAGGGCGTCACCCACCTTCACCTTGTGAGCATCATCGGAAGAAGAAGGCTGTGCCAAACACAGGCCGAGGCATAGGCAGGCCAGAAAAATCGTGCTGCTGTTTGATTTACGCAGCGAACAGGCCCTCGAGAAGGGGAATCTGATGACACGGCTCCTTAATTGCGACGGAGGACGATGGCGTCTTACACTTCATTTGTCTAAACGACCTAAGTCTAACAAAACCAAGGCTTCTTTAATGGATCGAGTCCGAAATCCTGCTCTCCTTCATCTCGGGGTACTCGGTGCACCCAATCTCGCTAGTATCGAAGATCACAAAGTGAAAAGAGTAAGGAGTTCTAGCGATGACCGAACCTGTATTTGACGCAACCCAATGGAACGAGGTGCCCGGATTCTCGTTTGGGGACATTACCTATCACCGGGCCAAGAATCAGGGAACGGTCCGCATCGCCTTCAATCGGCCCGCCATTCGGAACGCCTTCCGACCCCAGACCGTAGACGAACTGTATCGAGCCCTCGATCATGCTCGAATGAGCACCGATGTCGGGTGTATTCTGCTCACGGGCAACGGCCCTTCTCCAAAGGATGGCGTCTGGGCTTTCTGTTCTGGCGGAGACCAGAGAATCCGAGGTCGTGATGGCTACCGCTATGCCGAAGGCGAAGACTCGGATTCCATCGATCCCGCACGGACGGGGCGGCTTCATATCCTTGAGGTACAGCGGCTCATTCGCTGTATGCCTAAGGTCGTTATTGCCGTGGTGCCTGGCTTCGCAGTGGGGGGTGGGCACAGCCTACATGTGACGTGCGATTTAACGTTGGCGAGTCGCGAACATGCCGTCTTTAAACAGACGGACACCGATGTAGCTAGTTTTGATGGTGGTTTTGGTTCGGCGTATTTGGCTCGTCAGGTGGGACAGAAATTTGCGCGTGAAATCTTTTTTATGGGACGCAGCTATACAGCCGAAGAGGCCCATCAAATGGGCATGGTGAACCTTGTTGTGCCACACGAAGATCTTGAGAAAGAAGCTCTCGCTTGGGCGGCCGAGATCAATAAGAAAAGTCCGACGGCTCAGCGAATGGCTAAATTTTCAATGAATTTGATTGACGACGGCCTCATGGGGCAGCAAGTCTTCGCCGGCGAGGCGACTCGCCTAGCCTACTCGACCGACGAGGCCGAGGAGGGACGGGACGCCTTCCTCGAGAAGAGAGACCCCGATTATAAGCGTTTCCCCTGGCACTTCTGATACTGACCGTGGCTGTATAAGAGGGACACGCGCCTAGGTGCCTTGGCGAGTAGCTCCCTTTGTTATGAGCGGAGTTTGTTCTCGATCTCCGATGCCTCAGGGACAATGTCTCCCTCAAGCCACGCCTCAAGCATGGGATTCACGACCTCGGGCTGATCTTGTTGCACCCAATGGGAGGCATTGGGCAAATAGCGAAGAGTCAGGGACGTTACAAAGTCTTCCGTTCCGTACGTTGTTTCTTTCGTGAGCGCGACATCTTGCTCTCCCCACAGAAAGAGAGACGGGGTCTCGATGGCGGGATAGCCCAACCGAGCTTGTCTTCGCATGCCTCCGCCGCGGACCAGGGCTCTGTAGTAGTTCACCATACCGGTGAGCGCGCCAGGCCGCAGGGCCGCTTCACGGTAGAGACGGATAATTTCATCTGGAAATCGCTCAGGGTGGCAACACGTATCAGAGAGAGCGCGCCCAACAGCCTTCGCTTCGTCTCGACTGAGAATCCATTCGGGAAGTCCAGGGATCTGAAAAAAGAAAATGTACCAAGAGGCCAAGAGTTGTTTGAGAGACGGGCCTCCTGAGCTCGCGGCCCCCGGATGGGGAACATTCATGATGACTAACCGGTCAAGAGGACGTACTTTTCGGGTCGCAAAAAGCCAGGCGATAATCGCGCCCCAGTCGTGCGCGATGAGCATAACCTCCCGGGCCGAAGAGGCGTCAATGAGCGCGCCCACATCTTCCAAAAGCGTCTCCAGGGCATATTCTTGGATTCCTGAGGGTTTGCTGGTTTCGCCATACCCGCGAAGGTCCGGTGCCCAGACCCGCCAGCCCTTCTCAGCCAGAAAAGGCATCTGAAAACGCCATGAGATCCAATTTTCAGGGAACCCGTGCAGGCATAGAGCGAGGCGATCTCCAGAGCCGATCTGGGCGACATGGAAATCAATCCCATTGGCACTCACTTTAAGGTGTTCAAGGCCATCAAAGTCGGTTCCAGGGTCTTGCATGGTCGGCTCCTTGTTTGGCGGTCAGTCGAAAGCGAACTAGGAACGCTGTAAAATCACACTCCCGATGGAGTAGCCGGCCCCAAAGGAGCAAAGCATACCCATGGCCCCTGACGGGAGGTCGTCTTTGAATTTATGAAAAGCGATCACTGAACCAGCACTGCTTGTATTGGCATACTCATCCAGGATGACCGGAGCCTCATGGACCTCCGGCACCCTTCCTAGGACTGTCTTAGAGATGAGTTGATTCATCCCTAGGTTGGCTTGGTGAAGCCACAGGCGAGCAAGAGCAGTGGGCTGATAGCCTTCGTCCTCCAGATGGGACTTGATCTGAGCCGCCACCATGGGACAAACGTCCTTGAAGACCTTGCGTCCCCGCTGTCTAAAAACGAGTTCCAGAGGGTCTCGGGGCGTGTCTTCTGATCGGTTAAGGAAGCCGAAATCGTTCCGAATATTATTCGAAAACTTGGTCTGAAGACGAGTTCCCATGACTCGCCAGCCGGTCTTGCCGGGCTCTTCGGCCTCAATCACCATGGCGGTGCAGGCATCTCCGAAGATAAAGTGGTAGTCCCGGAGTTCGAAGTTGTTGTGTCCAGACGTGATCTCGGGACTCACCACAATGGCGCATTTCGCGGAGCCTGTTCGGATGGCATCCACGGCCGACTGAAGAGCAAAAGTAGCCGATGAACAGGCCACGTTCATGTCATAGGCCCAGCCCTGCGCTCCAAGCGCATTTTGGATTTCGACGGCGACCGCGGGGTACGGTCTTTGCAAATTTGAGCATCCCACGATGATGGCATCCACGTCGGTGGGTTCGCGGCCCGCCTCTTGAAGAGCTTGATGAATCGCCTTGAGAGAGACCTCACATTGCAACGAGTCTTCATCTTCATTTCTCGTAGGGAGATGGGGACGAAGCCTTTTGGGGTCTAGAATCCCGGTCTTCTCGATGACGTATCGATGTTCCACGCCTGAGGCCCTGACGATGAAACGTTCGTTGGGACGGTCGCGTTCATCCAATTCTCCGCGTGCAATCTCGTCGGCGTGACTTTTATTCCACGCGTCTACAGCCGTGGTCAGAGACTCAACGAGTTCAGCATTTGTGATGCCGTCGTCCGGCGTCCACAGACCCGTTCCTGTAATGATGGCTTGATACACGCTGGGTTTCCCTCCTAGGTAGGACAACAAAGTAGCTCAGCAGGAAGTCTTTGCTTTCTCAGGACCCAAGACTCGTGGGTGATGCTCTGTGTTATTTGTCAGCCCTCAAATGCCTTCACGGCACCTCTCCATATTGGCACTCCTTCTCGGAGTCACTTAGTTTGACCTCTGCTTGCCAGCTGGCGTGAACACATTGAAGCAGAGGAGAAAAGATGGAGCAGCCCTCCCGGGTGGGGTTTATTGGACTTGGCAATGTCGGAGCCAAACTGGCTGGAAGCCTTCTCCGCTCAGGCTTAGATGTGACGATTCTGGACTTAGACCCCGAATCTGAGGCTCCGCTTCTGGCTGCGGGGGCCCGAAAGGGAGAGACTCCGAGGGCCGTCGCCGAGCGTGTTGACCTCCTCATCACCTGCCTCCCTAATCCCGCCGCAAGTGCGGAGGTCATGGAGGGCGCCCATGGAGCCCTCTTCGGATTCTCGCCCGGCAAGATCTGGGCGGAAATGAGTACCACCGATTCAAGTGAGATTCGTCGTCTCGGTGAAAAAGTTCGAAAGCTGGGCGCCTGGCCTGCGGATTGCCCAGTCTCTGGAGGATGTCATCGCGCCGCAACGGGAAATATTGCAATTTTCGCCGGCTGTGAGCGACCCGTTTTTGAGATGCTTCTACCGGTCCTCTCCGAGATGGGGCACGAGATTCTTCACACCGGCGGTCTAGGGTCCGCGTCTATCCTCAAAGTAGTCACGAACTATTTGGCCACAGCGAATCTAGTCGCGCTCTCAGAGGCTTTGGTCACGAGTCAACAAGCGGGGATGGACTTGTCCACCGCCTACGAGGCCATTCGAATTTCTTCGGGCAATTCTTTTGTTCACGAAACCGAGAGTCAGGTCATCCTCAATGGGAGTCGAGACATTAACTTCACCATGGACCTTGTATTAAAAGATATCTCGTTATTCCAGTCACTCGCCGACCAGGCCGAGTTGCCTCTTGAAATTTCGCCACTGCTCATCCGAATCTTTCAGGATGCAGCACAAAGATTTGGGGCTCGTACTTGGTCTTCAGACGTGATTCGCCGTCTTGAGGAGGCCACGGGAGAGCGGGTCTTGGCGCCAGGTTTTCCCTCTCAGATGGTGGATGACGAACCTAAGTCTCCTGGACATGAAGTCGTACCGAGAGGCCGGAAGGGATCCGTAGACTCTGCCTCATCCTAATAAGATCCCCATAAATCCCTTCGGTCTTGAGGGTCCATCGCTCAAGCTTCAAGTCACGGACGCTACTTCATCCACGCTTGTCACCTCGCCGGTAGAGGTTCCTCCTCGCTTGCGAAAGAAAAGTTGAACCCATGACGAGATCACCATGCTAATCACACTCGCCATAACGATCACGAGAAAGCCTGACTCATCTAAAATCTTGGCATGATAGGCTCCAGCGCTGAGAATCATGGCGAATTCAGAGCCTTGACCGATGGCGAGGCCAAAATGGGAGGATTCCCGGGACGACATTCCCCCTAACTGGG
>JACLAC010012866.1_pt1 | contig 46409 bp, 36 predicted proteins | sample 8027881 | NCBI WGS metagenome assembly JACLAC01 (sample SAMN15725517, study PRJNA655200) | protist metagenome | isolation source: fluorescence activated cell sorting (FACS) single amplified genomes of... | place: Spain: Blaines Bay Microbial Observatory, Mediterranean Sea | collected 2016-01-19 | reverse complement strand
ATTTTGAGAAATATTGTCTTCTCAACGGTTTAGATGAAATTGGTTGGACATTGCAGTTTGAATCGCTTATTAGTCAGTATGAAGCCAAATCTTGAGTTGACAACGGAGGAGTACACAAAATGGTTGATCTAAAGATTTACCACAACCCAGATTGTAGTAAAAGCCGAGCTACGCTACAACTTATACAAGAACGCGGCCTGCCAGTTAATATCATAAATTACTTGGAGAATCCACCAACAGCAGCTGAGATATATGGGATGTGCCAGGGATTATCAGTTAGACCGACAGACATTATCCGATCTAAAGAAAATAAATTTGAGTCATTAGGTTTATCACTTGATCATCAATTGACTGATGAAGAATGGTGTCAAATAATGTTTAACAACCCTGTTCTGATTGAGAGGCCCCTTGTTGTTAATGGTGATCAAGTAGCATTAGGTCGTCCACCAGAACAAGTACTTGAAATTTTGGGTGAATGTCAACCGGTAACTACCCTTACAAATATGGATAAACAAGCTAGTCTCGATTTCGATTGGGGAGCAATTAAATGGTTATGTAATAGCCAGATTGACTCTCAAGCACAGATGACTTTTGGTATTGTTCATATCAATCCTGGGGAGTCTAACCCTATTCACTACCACCCAAACTGTGAAGAGCTAATTTATGTGATCTCTGGCCAATGTGAACATAGCCTAAGCAGTGAAGTTCACCAACTGAAAGTAGGAATGATGCTAAGAATTCCACAGGGCGTCAAACACAATGCGACCAACAATGGACAGGAACCAGTGTCAATGGTCATCTGTTATTCGTCAGCTGACAGGCAAACTGTTTTTATTGAGTAATTATCAATCCAAAAGGGTATATGGCCATATTGGCTGTTACTTCGGTCAGATTTGGTTTTTGGTAGTTATACTTTCTGCCACAGGATGCCTCAATTACCGCGGGCAGTCAAAAATTGATCAGGCCTACGAAAAAGGATATCACGCCGGATACAATGAGGGTTTTGTTGATGGTCTTAAACAAGCTAAAGACGAAAATCTGCAACAACTAGAAAAAGTTGCTGAACTGGCAAAGATTCCTCAACCCTGGTTCATCGAAATGAAATGGGTCATCCTTCTTTTGGGTTGTTTGGGTTTGATTTTTTCATTTGTCTTGTTAATGACCGTCATTCGATTTCGGCAAACATACAATCAGAAAACTTTTGACCAATTGACAGGATACGTTAAAACCAGCCAAAAAGAATTCAAAGAACTTCGTAGTGAGATGGATCTCGTGAAAAATAATTTGTTGAACCTGAGCGTGGAAGTCAAGCGTGTTTTGATCGACATGGCGAAGTTTGATTAGTTTTAGTCATAGTTTCTTATCGTTGGGCCTCCCGGATAGCGTGACATAGGTAGGTAATACCTTGTGGAATTTTTTCTGCTGCACAATAGGCATATGCTAGTCGGATGGCTTTTATTGGTTCGTGCCGGCAGTGAAATGCGCTACCGGGACTAAATCCGATACCCTTTTGCCCAGCTAGTTTCCTTAATTTATTCATGTCAGTTTCTTGAGGAAGTTCGATCCACAAGAAAAGTCCACCACGTGGCTCAGTCCAAGTACATAGATCACTAACATTAGAATCAAGTGTGTCGAGTACAGCTTGGCATTTAGCTTTTACTACTAAATTTGTTTTCTCTAAGTGTTCTTCCAAATGATCAGTGAAAAATTGAGCTACAATGGCACTAGCAAGGGCACTTGTTCCTAAATCCCAACGTCCAGAATGGATTTGATTCCGTTGTGAGGATGAAGCTACAAAATAGCCTAATCGGACTCCTGCCCCTAAGATTTTGGAGAAGGAAGCCACGTAAATTACTCGATTGGATGGATCCAGCTTGTATAATGAGTCTGGAGTTACATTGGGAATAAAGTCAATATCACCATAACAGTCATCTTCAATAATCAATAGATCAAATGCGTCGGCTAATTCGAGAAGTCGTTTTCGTCTATCGAGAGTCAGGATTGCTCCAGTTGGGTTCTGGTGGTTAGAAGTCACATAAATTAGCCGAGGACATTTCCCTTCTACTCTTAGTCTGTTTAATTGCTGTTCAAGTGCCATCATGTCCATTCCATCAGCGTAATCGAGAGGTATACCAACGATATCAGCTTCCAAGTGCTTTAATAAACCCAAAGTGCCACTATAAACAAGTTCTTCAGTAAGTACAATATCACCCGGGTTCAAGTAAGCACGAAATATTAAGTCTAGTGCCTGCATCGAACCAGAGGTTAGTGAAATGTTGTCCAGGGACAGAGGCATCCCCTCTCTCCGTTGAAAGCGTAGAGAAGCCAGTTCTCTCAGTTGTAAATTTCCGTCTTCTCCTGGGTAGTTAACAAGATCACTACCGATTTTCTCTAAAGCTTTGGCACTTGCGGTGATAAGTTCTTGAGTTGGAAATGTACCGGGATCAGGTCGACCACCGGTAAAGGCAAAGTCTCTCATATAATACCTCTTTGGTTTCGGGACGTTACTCAGCAGCCACCGATTCTATCATGAGGATATACTAAGGTCAATTTAGGTTTTTAAAAAATAGTTTTGATTAATATTACAGGCGTTGCAGTACCTATTAACGTTCATTTTCAATAGATACAGTTGAAGTTACAACCACAATGAGACAAGAGGAATAGTAATGCTGAAATGTGGAATTACAACCGATAATCGCTGTCTAGGTCATAACACCGGAGTAGGACACCCTGAGAGGTCTGATCGAATTAGGTCCTGCCTGGTTGCTATTGAGCAAGCAAACCTAAATCTGGTACCAGTAGAATTCGTACCTATTAACGAAGAAAAACTAGCCTATGTTCACGCTAAAGAGCATATTGATCGAGTCTATAAGCATTGTCAAACTGAAGATCCTTTGGAATATGACACACCCGTCGCAAAGGATTCTTATCAAGTAGCTCTACTGTCAGTAGCAGCTGCCATCTCATTATCAGAATCGGTTATCGATAAAACTATTGACAATGGATTTTCCTTGATGCGCCCTCCAGGCCATCATGCGACAGCCTTTCGAGCTATGGGTTTTTGTTTGTTTAATAGTGTTGCGATTGCAACGAGGCATTTACAAAAAAAACACGGGCTAGATCGAATTGCCATAATTGACTGGGACGTACATCATGGTAATGGAACACAAGATATTTTTTACTCAGATCCATCAGTCTTTTATTTTTCTATACATCAATCTCCATTGTATCCTGGTACTGGATTGGTTAAAGAAAAAGGAACCGGGCGGGGAGTTGGTACAACGTTGAATTGTCCAATATCGCCTTACAGTGGAGACTCTGATTATACGGAGAAATTCCGAAAAGTTCTACAACCTCAATTGACTGAATTCAAACCAGAATTTATTTTTATTTCAGCTGGTTTTGATGCCCACGAGCGAGATCCTCTGTCTCAAATGAATATGACGTCAGAAGGATTTGCCGATCTGACTAAAATTGTACAGGAAATTGCAGACCAAGTCTGTCGAGGTCATATTGTTTCTGTGCTAGAAGGAGGTTATGATCTACAAGGGCTATCAACATCAGTTGTTGCTCACTTGCGTCAGTTATCTAATCAGGCTGAATAACAATCGCGTTATACGCTATTGAATTTTTGAGTTGGCCACTCGGTTTTTCTTTTTATTGTTGATCATGTAGATGATTGTTATAATTTGGCTTCATGTTTTCGTAGAGAAAATTGACCTGAAATCATTTAAGGGAGAGTTGAAAATGAGACGTTTGGATACATCGTTTCTGTTTACTTGCCTCGCAATATTGATCGTTTCACCGTTATTGGTGATGGCTGAGAATTGGCCTTCATGGCGTGGGCCTAATTCTAATGGAGTTAGTATCGAGACCGGCATTGCCACACGCTGGACGAAAACTGAAAATGTGTCTTGGCGAATTCCCTTACCTGGCCCGGCGGGTTCTACACCTATTGTCTGGCAAGATAGAATTTTTTTAACTTCGGCTTCCGAGAACGAAGACGATTTACTATTGATATGTCTGAACTCCAGTGGTGAAAAACTTTGGCAGAAAAAACTTGGTTCCGGGAATCGTAATGCTCGAGGTAATGAAGGTAATTGTGCCTCACCATCTCCTTGTACTGATGGTAAATATGTGTGGGCCTATGTTAGTACTGGACATATTGGTTGTTACGATTTTGAGGGTAATGAAATTTGGAAAGGGAATTTGGAAAAATGGTATGGTGAATTTTCCCTTTATTTTGTGATGTCTTCTTCACCGATAGTAGATGGTGATCGGCTTTATTTGCAACTTAATCATAGTAATTTGTCTTTGGTAGATGAAGATGCTGAGCAAAAACGGAAAGAAGATCAAGAGTCGGTTGGCTTGCTCATAGCGTTGGATAAAATGACAGGAGAAGAGATTTGGGTTCATGAACGTCTTAGCGATGCTCATTCAGAATGTGAGCATTCCTATGCATCTCCTGTCTTGTATAGGGATGATAAACAAGAATTTATAATCGTTCATGCTGCTGATTATATCAGTGGACATCGGCTGACTGATGGTAGTGAAATTTGGCGTTGTGGCGGACTCAACAGTAAAGCCCATTATAATCCTAGCCTTCGTTTTGTTGCAACACCGGCTATTATACCTGGGCTGATCGTAGTACCGTCCGCTAAAAATGGACCTGTGATTGGGTTGAGCCCATCAGCTACAGGGCGAATAACGGAACAGTCGGATAGTCATCTTTGGAAGAGAAACGATAATACACCCGATGTTCCATCGCCTCTAATTCATGACGGCTTAGTTTACCTTTGCCGTGAGAATGGTGTTCTAATTTGCATGTCAGCGGAAACAGGTGAGGAGATATACCAAAGACGGACTCATAACAACCGGCATCGTTCTTCCCCTATTTATGCTGATGGGAAAGTTTATCTCACTTCTAGAGACGGATTAGTAACAGTGATTAAAGCTGGTAGAAACTTTGAGGTACTGGCAAAGAATGAAATTGGCGAAGAAATATCGGCTTCGCCAGCCATCGCAGATGGTACGCTTTATTTACGTAGCTACAAAGCACTTTATGCAATTCGGAATTAAATTTAATAATTCCACTGAAGGTTATTCAATAAAATTAGGTACACGTTCGGAGGAGTAATATGCGGATTTTGGTTTTGATGTGTTTCTTTTTCATACTAATAACTAATATTAACAGCGCTGATTGGCCGCATTGGAGAGGCCCTAATCAAAATGGAACCTCGTCAGAAATAGACTTAATAGATCAGTGGGAAGAAGGCGGCGATCAACTATTGTGGAAGGCTGATTTTGTCGGCCGCTCAACACCTATAGTGATGAATGATAAGGTTTATGTCATAGGACGAAGTGGTCGTGAGATAACTGAGCAGGAACAAATCGCTTGTTTTTCTGTAAAAAATGGTGACTTACTCTGGGATTATAAATTCAATGTGTTTCATACAACAATTCCTTTCAACAGAGTTGGTTGGGCAAGTCCTGTTGGTGATCCTAAAACTGGTAATGTTTATGTACATGGCGTCCAAGGTATGTTTTTTGCTTTTACTAGTGACGGAGAAAAATTGTGGGAAAAATCTTTGACAGAGACATTTGGCCGGATTTCTGGCTATGGAGGTCGGACACACACACCATTCATTGATGGAAATCTAGTCATTATTAGCTACCTAAACACAAGCTGGGGGAGTCAGGCCCCAGGTAGACATCGATATTTTGCCTTCGATAAGAATACTGGTGAGGTAATTTGGGTTTCCACACCTGGCGGTCCACCAAAGGATACGACTTATTCCGTACCTATTGTTACTACGATTAACGACCGTCGCCTTCTGATAGCAGGTAATGCTGACGGGTCGGTATATGCTATGGATATTCGGACAGGCAAGTCAATTTGGAAATTTGCTCTTAGTAAACAACGGGGATTAAATGCATCAGTAGTCGCTGATGGGCATTTGATTTACGCTTCTCACGGAGAAGAAAATATTGATAATACTGTAATGGGAAGAGTCGTTTGCATCGATGGTCGGGGGGCCGGAGATATCACCCAGACTCACGAAGTCTGGCGAGTTGATGGTTGTCAAGCCGGCTATAGTTCACCTGCTTTGCATGACGGAAGATTGTATGTGGTTGATCATTCAGCCAATCTTTATGCCTTTGATTCTAAGACCGGAGACCAGCATTGGATTCATAATATCGGTACAGTTGGAAAAGGTTCTCCCATCTGGGCAGATGGTAAAATTTATGTTACCGAAGTGAATGGCCATTTTCATATTCTATCAGTTGGGCCAAGCGGAGTTGAAGTTGCTAGTACTGTTCAATTAAAAATTAATGAAAGTATAAAAAGAAGCGAAAAAGAAAAACAACGTTATGCTGAAATTTATGGCTCGCCAGCAGTAGCCAACGGTCGAATCTTCTTTACTACCGAAGAAGGGATTTATTGCTTAGGTCGTTCAAAGCAAGTACCTGCGACTCTTCGTTTGGTTCCGGCTGAGGTTGTTATGAAACCTGGACAGAAACTGACTTTCGACCTGCGCTCTTTTGGCAATTCTGAGAGTAACAAAGAGGGATTACCACTTCAACTTGATCAAGTCCGTTGGTCTAATAAAGGTTTATCAGGCACAATTGACAGTGGAATATTAACTCTAAATGCAGACTCTACAAGTCATTCAGGGACAATTACTGCTCAGATGGGTGGTTCTAAAGCCACCTCACGTGTTCGTGTTATAGCTCCGCTACCTTGGCTAGAAGATTTTGAACAGGTTGACTTGGATACATTTCCTACTCATTGGATTGGTGCTGGGAGCAAATTCTTTGTTCGTCAAAACGGGAACAATAGGATTTTGGTGAAACCGCCAGTCAAACGAGGACTTAATCGTTCAGTTGTTTTTATTGGTACACCCGAAATGAGCGACTACACTATACAAGTCGATCTGAAAGGTAGTAAAAATAAAAGGCGAATACCAGATATGGGATTAGTCGCGAATCGCTATATCCTAGACATGCAAGGAATTCATCAAAGATTACAAGTTCGGTCTTGGTCATCCGATTTACGAATGGCAAAGCACGTCGACTTCGAATGGGATGTCAATGTCTGGTACACAATGAAAATGCAAGTGAAGGTAGATGATGGCCAAGCAAAAGTTAAAGGTAAAGTTTGGGTAACAGGTCAAGCAGAACCAAACGAATGGAGCATTGAAGTAGTAGATCCACTAGCCAATGAAACTGGTAGCCCAGGCATTTACGGCTATTCGTCTGCTGAAATTCACTACGACAATCTGGAAATTAAAGCTAGCAAGGGAGGAGAGTAAATCATTATGAACAAAAACAGGCCACTCTTTCAACAGTCATTTTACTTGGCTATTAATAATCTGTTGTGTTTACTTTGTTTATCAGTTACGGCCGCTCAACACCCAGTTAATCAGTCAGCTGAAACCTCTATGTGGGGGTTTAACCCTGATCGGAATTTAGTTTCAGCGGAAACTGATTTACCTTCTGAATGGGATGTTGATAATGGAACTAGTATCAAATGGGTGGCTCAGCTCGGTTCGCAAAGCTATTCTGGTCCGATTATTCACCAAGGTAAAATTTTTGTTGGTACTAATAATCAGGCTTCTTACAACCCTAAACTGAAAGGGGATCGTGGGGTATTGATCGCCTTTAATGAAGATGATGGGAAATTTCTCTGGCAAATTACACATACTAAACTTTCTGCTGGTCGAGTTAATGACTGGCCTCAGCAAGGTATCTGCTCAGCCCCTTATATTGAAGGCGATCGAATATACTACATATCTAACCGTTGCCAAGTAGTTTGCATTGATACCGAAGGATTTCTAGATGGTGAAAATGATGGTCCTTATACCGAGGAAAGTGATACAACTCCAATTGATGGTGATATTGTTTGGGTTTACGATATGATGGAAGAATTAGATGTCTTTCCCCATAATCTAGCAACATGCTCACCCGTTGGGGCTGGGGATCTATTATTTGTTGAAACGAGTAATGGTGTTGATGAAGGGCATATTCACATTCCGTCACCTTTGGCCCCAAGTTTTATAGCCATAAATAAAAATGATGGCCAATTAGTTTGGGAGGACGATTCACCTGGTGAAAGTATTCTGCATGGGCAATGGTCCAATCCAGCTTATGCAATTATTAATGAGCAACCACAAGTAATTTTTCCTGGTGGTGATGGTTGGGTATATAGTTTCGAAGCTGAGACTGGAAAGTTAATCTGGAAGTTTGACTGTAATCCCAAAGATTCTGAATGGGAATTAGGAGGTCGTGGTACCCGTAATAGTATTATTGCCACACCAGTTATTTACAATAACCGTGTTTATATTGGTGTCGGACAAGACCCTGAGCATGGAGAAGGTGAAGGTCATCTGTGGGCTATCGATGCCACTCAAACTGGTGATATTACTGAGACTGGTGCAGTGTGGCATTTCGGCAATGAAGATTTTAACCGTACTATGTCTACCGTTGCTATCTACAATGGGCTTATTTTTGTAGCCGATCTAAGTGGGTTTGTTTACTGTCTTTCAGCAGATACTGGCGAGCATTACTGGACATATGATACGTTTGGTGCCGTTTGGGGCTCAACTCTTGTAGCAGATGGAAAAGTCTATATTGGCGATGAAGATGGAGATGTTGCTGTGCTCGCCGCAAGTAAAGAGAAAGAGTTAATTTTTGAAACTAATATGGGAAGTGCCGTTTATACGACTCCAATACCTCACGATGGTGTTCTTTATATTGTCAGTCGTAATAAGCTCTTCGCAATCGAAAAATAAAGCGTATCAACATAAGGAGATTAATAAATTGTCAGATCACCAAGCATTTAATCAGAGTGAAGCCGCGCAAAAAGCCCAAGAAGATCTTGATGCACACGTTAGACATGTGATTAACTGCCACTTTGATCCGAAAAAAGGCACACCATTCTGGTTGGAATATGCTAAAAAGATTGGATTTGACCCAAGAGATAAAGTTTTCGGTTACCAAGACCTTAAATTGTTGGGGCATTTTGAAGATGAATGGTTACGAGGAGGGCCTATTCGGCGATGGGTGCCAAAGTCGATGGCAGACCTACCGACTTACGTGTTTGAAACTGGGGGCTCTACTGGCCTTCCAAAGTCTCGTATTAGCATTCGAGATTTCCAAATTGATTACGAGATGTTCAGTGAATACCTGTCGGCTGAGACCTTTCCACTTGGTAGTGATTGGTTAATGCTTGGTCCTAGTGGGCCTCGCCGTTTACGGTTAGCTGTTGAGCATTTAGCACAAATACGAGGAGGGGTGTGCTTTTTAGTTGACCTAGACCCACGTTGGGTGGGGAAATTAGTCAAGCAAGGAAAGCATCAAGAGTTTGAAGCATATCGTGATCATGTGATACACCAAGCATTACAATTGCTAAAAGCTCACGAAAATATTAGTTGCCTCTTCACGACACCTAAATTATTAGAAGCTCTATGCGAAAAGATTTCACTCAATAAAGTTGGTGTTACTGGCATTTTCTGTGGAGGAACAGAGATGAATGCTCAGTTTAATCGGTTTGCCAGAGAGGAGTTAGTACCAGGTATTGACTTTGTTCCCACGTACGGAAATACGCTAATGGGACTAGCTTACTCTAAAGCATTTGATCCTGCTGACGAGTATTCAATTACCTACTACCCGCCACAACCCAGAGCAGTAATCGAACTGGTTGAACCCGATAATCCTGACCACGTGGTAGACTATGATCAAACTGGTCGTGTAATGTTGACTACATTGACTGAGGAATTTTTTATGCCTCGATTCTTGGAACGTGATGAAGCTGAACGAGCCCGACCGACTTCAGATTTCCCTTGGGATGGTGTTCGTGACTTGAGGCTATTCTCTGAATTGCAAGAGAGTGTTTCAGTCGGTGTGTACTGAGGTAATGAGAATATTAATCACATAAGCTTAATGTCCCCAGCGATTTGTTCCAAGCCGTAAACCAATTTGGTGAATAGTATTTTGATCAACACATATTGGTAACCGTTGATTCGTCTTCTGCGTGGATGATTCGGAGGTTGTACTCTGATGATTTTTTCCTATTTTTATTGCTTTCTTAGTATTCATTTAACTAATATTATCTTTTAGAATATAGAATTCCTTTGTTAGGAAAAATGTATTCTTTGGTAGAATCCTATTGGTTGTTCCGCATGTATTTTTTGGGATTCATATTGCCAAAATCAGGCCTTTACTACCATAGTACTGAAAGTGTGCGACTACAATTGAACTTAGCTCAATTTGTTATCAGGAAATGGCTCAATCTCCTGCTCTAATCAATCGATGGCATGTTCATTCTTTATTTCAGTCTTGGTCCTCATTTTGAATTCATCGGCCTGCGAACCAAATGTAAGTTCCTGACTGTATCGAACTAGTCTAATTCAAGTCAATGAAATTTGTAGAGAAGTCTCTGACATTTTAATCAAATACTGTAGTCATATTAGATACGGGTTTGGTTCATCAGTACTGAAGATTCACATTTGGATGAATGAGGGAAAATAAAGAGAGGATGTTTTTTCTGTTCACTTCGAGACTAACGCTTGGTTAAAATTAACTACTTAGTCAACTGGTCTTCCACGGCAATTCAGATGATTATTAGCTGTTCAGTAAGATGATGTTCTGCACGAGAAATGCTCTAGTCCGATTTTAATTCGGCTGGTCATTTCTTGTCGACTAGATTATTAGCCAAACACATAGTGGGCAAAATAGAACTGAGTTTTGAGTCTATGGGTCATATGTTTGTGTAACTAGCCCCATAGTCTCTGTGTTTTTGCTTTAATAAGCCATAAGTATGATATTAAGTGTGAATTCTCTGTAATTCAGTACAAATGGTACTAATTGAAGCTCAACAAAGGTAACAACTAAAAAAATATTGCATTGTTGTAGTAACATACCTGAATGAGTTGTTTAAAATATGCAAAAATACGTTTTGTATTTACCATTTTTTCAAACTAATATTAGTATTCATAAGACCAGTATTGAAGGTTGAATCTACTAATGAAATGGAGTTAGGAGAATTGGAGTTTGATTGAGCAAATGATTGAGGTCGGCTGATTCGTTCCCCACTCCATCGACAACCATTAGATAACTCAGGTTTATAAGACAAGGCGACTAAGAAGAATAGGCAATTGATGAATTGATGATTACAATAACGCAGCAGAAACAATATCAAGAAGACGGATATTTCATCGTTAGAAATTTGGTCGATCCCTTAGTCATAACTGAAATTAAGGATACTATTCTTGATTTTATCGACAATCCAGGAAATCTAGAAGAAGTTTTCGACCTAGAGTTAGTTGTCCAAAAAGGGAAAGGGGACCACTTCAGTCATAAAGAAAAGTTCCGTAAACTACAACAACTAGGAAGACACAGACCCAAAGTTTGGAACAACTATTATGCAGATCCTAATGTTTTATCGGTAGTTCGTTCGCTATTAGGAGATAATTTGTTAGTCAAATATGACTCGGTATTCCTCAAACCGGCCAGAACAGGAGGCGCTACACCGTGGCATCAAGATATCGGCCTATGGCGAGATGACCACGTTGAGGCAGCTAATGCATGGGTCGCTATCGACCCAGCTACCAAAGAAAATGGCTGTATGCAGTTTTTACCAGCTAGCCATCACGAAGGTTTAATTGACCACGTTTTGTATGAAGATAGTTTGCATCGAGAGCTACCACGTGAGCTAGTAACGAATCTGGAAGGTGTAATCGATATAGAACTTGAACCTGGAGACGTAGTTTTTTGGCACTCTTACATGTGGCACTACAGTCCTCCCAATGTTAGTGATCGTAGCAGAATTGGTATGGGAGCAGTTTGGGTTGATTGGAAGCAAGCTCAAACCTCACCAAAAGAATATTTTTGGGTCATGAGAGATGGAGTAGTATTTACTTACCCACCAGAGAAATTAATTGTGAATAATGAGAAATATGATTCTTCTTTCAAGTAAAATAAATAAGATGAATAAATTTCACATAAAATTCTGAGATATGAAGAGAACGTGATAGAAGGTTTATAATTTACTCTGCAAAAAATCTTTACTGTTCAGTTATAACAGAGAATTTAATGTGTTCTTAGGTAACTCTAAATGGTAACTAAATAAAAATAGAGCCTGATTTCCTGAAAGGAATTATTAGCTGCAATTGACTTGCCATAGGTTAAACGAAGTAAAATAAAAAATTATAGGAGATCCAAATGTTGCACATCCCCTTACTGAGAGCTGGTCAACCTTACCAAAGCCTTTCCACTGTCGAAGTAAAGCATAGCCAAAATGGAGAACCAATGGCAGTGATGAGTTTAGCTAATCGAGGTTTGATTTCGCGTGACATGCTAAACCAAGCTCAACGCAAGCGCGATCTGGAGCAATTCTCCGTTGCTGAGTTAATTGAGATTAGCAGCAAAGCTGGCCAATACTTTTTGACTGCTGATTTGCAAATAGGGGACCAGAATCAATCCCCTCAAGATTATGTTGATCAATTATCTGCATCAACAGGTGTTCCAAAAACATTGTGTAGCCAGAACATGAATAAAATCTCCACTGTACTGAAAAATGTCGCTGAAGTGCTAGGAGGTCTGAGTCGTGGACTAGACCTATCCATTCTAGATCAAGGGTGGGGGAAACAACATGGTCGAATGATTGGTTACTTGTGTAGTACCAATAGCTTAGGTGGAGTTTTGCCGAGCAACTCGGCTGGTGTCCACTCTCTCTGGGTACCTTCTATTGCTTTAAAAGTTCCATTAGTATTGAAACCTGGAAGCACCGAACCATGGAGTCCTTACCGAATTGCACAAGCTTTTATTAAGGCTGGTTGTCCTTCTTCAGCTTTTAGTTTATACCCAACTTCATATGACGGTGCCACGGAGATTTTGCTTCGAGCTGGGCGTTCGGTACTTTATGGTAGTGAATCAACTGTTGCTCCTTGGAGATCAGACCCTCGTGTTCAAATTCATGGAACTGGTTGGAGTAAAATTTTAGTTGGAGAAGACGTAATTGCTAGTTGGAAAGATTATCTTGATTTGATGATAACGTCAGTTAGCCAAAACAGTGGTAGATCATGTATAAACACTTCTAGTATTTGGGTTCCATCACAGGGACGAAAAATTGCCACAGCACTGGCGGAGAGGTTAAGTGATATTGTCCCACTTCCTCTAGATCACCCAAAAGCTAAGCTATCAGCTTTTGCTAATCCAAAAGTAGCACATCAGCTACAGTCAATGATCGAAAGACATCTTAAAACGCCTGGAGCGGTTGACATCTCAAATCAGGTTTTCGGCCAGCCAACATTAGTCGAATCCAACGGCTATACTTTTTTACAACCCAAGGTTATATATTGCACTGACCCCAGTCATCCACTATCTAATACTGAAATGCTGTTTCCATTCGTTAGTGTCGTCGAAACACCACAATCAGAGATGTTGGACCAAATTGGCTCAACATTGGTAGCAACAGCCTTAACAAAAACTCAAAATTGGATAGACGACTTACTTCACTGCTCACGCATTGATCGGCTAAACTTAGGACCGATTCCTACAAACCAGATTTCTTGGGACCAGCCCCACGAAGGTAACCTGTTTGAGCTACTGTATCGACAACGTGCGATGCAGGCAATTGCCTGAACAATAAAGAACAATTTATAGAAGAAAATGAAAAACTTCCGGACTTAAAAGTTTAAACCAGAGTTCTAGTCTTATTGCTACTGAAACTTATCATATGTCAACTTTGACCTGAAACTAGTCTCAGAAAACGAAGACCAGCCTTCGACTTACTCATTCCAAGTATTTATTGATCAAAGATCTACGGCAAATTCCGTTTTTATGTAGTAAAACAACCAGTGTGTAGCTAAAAAGACTACCTCAGGGAACAATATATTCCTATAGGAGTCAATCGCAGAAAGGTTTAGAGAAACAAGACTAAGTCATCCGTTAAGACAATGAGGTCTCGTTCCTATTCGAATTTAGCCTCAACTGCTGGTTTTCCAATAAGAAGATGGCGTTTGGTACTTTTCATGCTTGAGAGGTAAAAACTGTCGCAAGTGGCGATTCCCATACGCGAATCCTTCTAGACCAGGAAGTCCCCGATCCTCGTTTTCAACACAAAGAACATAGTCGTAGCCTGACTCTAATAAAGCGCCAATTATAGTCCCCCAATTTAATTGACCTCGGCCAGGCAACCGATACTGCCACCACCAATTTCCGATAATACCTTGCCTGTACAGCATTCGAGTACTTATCTCACAATCTTTCACATCAGCGTAAAACCACTTTCCCGCATAGTCGCGGATAACATCTTCGACAGGTGTAATCATCATCCATAACCAATGAGATGGGTCACACGACAACCCCAAATATGGTGATGGTATAGCAGTCATCACTTTTTCCCACATTTCCGGGTTACAAGCAATATTACCCATACGGACAGCCACATCAAGGGCTATTTTGACTTGAACTGATTCCGCCACTTCTACCACCGGCTCAAACATCTTTTTAAAACGTTCAACCAACTCGATAGACCGATCACTAGTATTGCCTGGAGGAGAGGAATACATGCCATAAAACTGACCATTTTTTACTGGTGCTCCGCTACCCGTAACAACAACTGGACATCCAAGCAAACTCGCGGATCTAATTGCCTTTATTAGTCTTTTTTGTTCTGCTTCTGCGATGTTTTTGTCATCATCCAGTAAGTTACAATGCGAAGTAATCGCAGCCAAATAGAGATGATGGTTCGATAGAATTGTATTTACTTGATCTGGCCCCGTTTTCAAGATTTCTTCTGAATTAAGAGTGCCATTATCGGCTAGTCGAACACAATCAAAATCGTTAGCCTCGGCCCACTCCGCGCATTCCGTTAAGCTCCAAGAGTTTCCTCCTGCAGCAGTTTGAAAACTAATATCCATTTTTCACGAATCCTTCTTAAATTCTGTACTAACATCTAAAGTCAGCCAATAGGGCTATTTATTTATCTCTCAGGTTTTCACAATAAAAAATAATAACTTGAAACCTATCTGGGAGGAAACTACTATGTTTTGTTCCTGTCTGTTTACCTACATATCACCTTTGTTACGGAGAAATTACTCTCATCAAAAGTTTTGTATGCTTAATTTTCAATTTTCCCACAAGTTAATACTATTTAACTTTTTTGGTAATTGTTTTTCTAATCTTTTGAGCTTTTTGTTTGTATTCATTATCTAACTTAGCTATAGCTGGTAACCGATCGACTTGATCTAGAGAATTTAGGGCAAGTTTCCATTTTTTCATCATTTGGTAGGTGATAGCAAGCTCTAAGTGATGATTGATGAACTTTGGTGCAAGTTCGACTGCTTTCTGTAAATTTTCTACTGCCAATTGATTAGAAGCTGGAGGTAATCCTCCATACAAAATTTTGGCAAATGCTTTAGACACTCCACCTAGGTTGGCCACATTTCGATGCCAACGACCCAATAAATGGTAGGCAGTATCATTTTTGGGATCAAGTTGTATAGCTTTTTTAACTGATTCTTTGACCCTAGCTGATAAACGCACCTTCTCTTTACTATTTTCACCTAAGGCTACTTTTCCAACAGCTATTCCATCATAGGTGTAACACATAGAATTTTCGGGTGCAGACTTAATACCTTGTTTGGCATATGTTTCAGCTTTCTTATATAAATCCTTTTGCTTACCTTCATTTTTTTCAAGATTAGCTAAGTCAACATACACACGAGAAAGCCTCCACAAAATCTCGGCATTATTAGGATCGAGCTTGTAGGCTTGCATAAATGCATCATGCTCTGCCGAAGTCAGGTTGTTTTTCCGATGTTGCTTTCCTTGCTCTATGTAAGCACTCACATCATCTGAATGAACTATTAAATTTATACAAAATGCTAAAAACAGTGAGCAGATACTAAATAATTTTGTTTCTTTTGATGATAGGCGATTTTTCATTTACCTTCCCCATTTTGTTCCGATTAGATAATCTGACTAAGTGAAAAACAAGTAGTTTCTAGTGTTTCCTATCACTCTCATTCTAGCATACTGTCAAACATTTTCAAGTTTCTACCATTGTAAAAAATTATGTTCTATCTGGTAAATAATAGAGCTAACTAATCTCAGTTATTCAAGTATGTATTGATAGACTGTCAGGCTGGACCACATGCGGTTAACATAAGGGTTATGATAAAAAATTTTGGCTAATGCTTTTCTGTCTCCAATAACCTCGGGTGGTAAAGCACTACCGATCGCGATCCAATCTGCATTTTGGTCTAATTGTTTTTTTAGATTAAATTCTTCTTCTTGTTTTACAACCAAGTATTTAGTATTAAAACCTTGAGCACTTAAATAGTATTTGATCAATGGAACTGAGATAATTTGAATCGGTTTTTGGTAGTCGTTTTTTACTTGTTTAAGGTGCTCGTGTATTTGAGCTATGGCTGTCGGTTTTTTGTGTTGACTAACTAGATGAAAACTTACCAAAGTGTAACTAGCCAGTCCAAGTATTAATATCTCTTTAAATAGAAAGTTTGACCAAATTCTACTTGTATTTTCTATAACTCGAGTCAAAAAAATTGCTACAAATAAAGCTGCAAATGGTAAAAGGGGTAAAACATGCCTACTTTTGTGAATGATATTTTGAAAACAAAAAATCCAAATAAGGTATGCTAAACAGCTTAATATTGCCGTTTGGGCAAAGTTACTTATTTTAATTGGTATTCTGGGTTTGGATTTAATGAAAGAAACACAAAATAAGAGCGATAAACACACGGTTGGTATAACCGTAGTCAAATGGCGTCCTAACCAGTATAAACCTAATCCATCTGCCCAAACACCTTCAATCAATCGCTCAGTCCTACGGGCATAATTGGACTCGGTAGTGATAGTTCCACCAAAATCAGTAAAGTGTCCCTGGCTTTGTATTCTTGCAGAGTCAATTAATTCACTCCAACCAGTTATTAGAATCAAAGGGGAAAGCCATGTACAAATACCAGCCACCCCAGATATAGCCAGCTGATACCACTTCAGTCTGTTCCCTTTAGTCGAAAATAGGTTTGTCACTAACAAAGGGAAAAGAAAAGGCGTATAGGATAAACGGACACCAAGTAGAATACCTGTCAAAAAAAAACCAATTAGGCCATTATAATTGGTTTTTATATTATTGGGCTGGAGATAATAGAAGCAAGACATCATGCAAGCAACTCCCATCATATCGGGCATGTAACGGTTACTCATTAGCCACAAAAGAGGGTTAAACGTAGAAAAGAAAATAACAAGAGCTCCAAGTAGTGAGGTCGGCTGAATATTTGCGGATCGGACCAAGAAAAAAATGGTAAGGAAGGTTGAAAATGCTCCAATAATAGAAAAAGCAACTGTGTAACGACCAATAAGCTGATATACCAATTTAGTTACAAAACAAAAAACTGGATAGGCTGGGAAGTGGGGTTGATTTTTGACTACATTATAGTCGATCATTGACAAAGCGAAGCGAAGGCTATCTAAATCTTCGATGTAATAGATAGTACTCCAAAGTCGAGAAACCAATAGCCATAATAGTAGTATCCACCATACGATCGTCGTTTTTTTCATATTACTCAATAGTGTTTTGAATGCCCTGTTCATTTTCACACAATAATAATAGCAAAAATTAGATCGGCTAGTAAACTTGATACTACTAAGTTCTTTATAGATCCTTTCATTTACACTTTATCCTAATTCCTGATAAAATTTAATAGTAAATAATGATAAGAATATCTACTAATAAAATAAAATGTATAGGGGAATTTGTTAATGTCTACTACTATTTCAGATGTCAAAGTTATCACTACTCAACCAGCTGGTTCCCGGTTGGTCGTGGTCAAACTTGAGACATCAGAACCAGGACTTTATGGGGTTGGTTGTGCAACCTTCACCCAACGTTTTCGGCCTGTGGTTACAGCCATAGAAGAACATCTGAAACCATTCCTGATTGGCCGGGAAGTAACACGAATTGAAGATATTTGGCAAATGCTTATGGTAAATGGGTATTGGAGGAATGGCCCTGTTCTGAACAATGCCATTTCTGGTATTGACCAAGCACTTTGGGATATAAAAGGTAAAATGGCTAATATGCCTCTTTATGATATTTTGGGCGGCAAGTGTCGCGAGGCTGCTGCTGTTTATGGACACGCTGGAGGAGATTCACCTGAAAGTGTGGTTAATAGTGTAGAATCCTTTATAGATCAAGGTTATCGATATATTCGTATTCAAATGGGAGGTTATGGAGGGCAATCCTCGGGAATAATTAAACCGGAAGGGGCATTAGATGGTTCGTATTTTGATCCACGCGATTATTGTCGAAATATACTAGAGATGATAGCTTATGTTCGTGAACATATAGGAGATTCTGCTGAATTGCTACACGACATTCACGAGCGTCTACAGCCTATTGATGCTGTTCAGTTTGCAAAAGATGTGGAGCAGTTTAAGCTCTTCTTTTTAGAAGACCCTTTAGCTCCAGAAGATCTGGAATGGTTCACTCACATTCGACAACAGTGTGCAACACCAATTGCTATGGGTGAGTTGTTCAATCACCCTAGAGAGTGGCAACCGTTAATCGCGGGTAAGTTAATTGACTTTTTACGTATGCACGTTAGCCAAATGGGAGGAATTACTCCAGCTCGTAACGCAGCTATTCACGCCAATATGTACGGAATTCGTACAGCTTGGCATGGTCCCGGGGACACTTCACCCGTCGGGCATGCTGCGAATCTTCACCTAGACTTATGGGCACCAAATTTTGGTGTTCAGGAATGGTGTCGCTTTCCTGATTTGGTATATGAAATTTTCCCAGGACTACCGGAAGTTCGAAATGGCTATATGTATCCTAACGATCAGCCAGGTCTTGGGATTGATATAGACGAAGTCCTAGCCGCAAAATATCCTTGTAGAGATGAGGTCATTGGTTGGACACAAACTCGTCTACCTGATGGGTCTGCTACACGTCCCTGATGAAATTACACAATTCAAAGGAGCACTATAAATGATACCCGGAGAACTGATTGTGGCCGAAGGCCACATTACTATCAATGAAAATCGGAGAACCTCTGACATCGAAGTTACTAATGTTGGCGACCGACCAATTCAGGTCGGATCGCATTTTCATTTTTTTGAAGTTAATTCAGGGCTAATTTTTGATCGTGAGTTAGCTTATGGAATGCGATTGGATATTCCCTCGGGTGTAGCAGTTCGGTTTGAACCAGGAGACAGTAAAACTGTAACCTTGGTTGAGTTAAAGGGTAAAGGTATTGTCTACGGCTTAAATAATAAAGTTAATGGACCATTGAACCTAAATAGGAGTGATAAATAATGCGAATCTCAAAAAAAGCTTATGCGGATATCTATGGTCCGACTGTTGGAGACAAGGTGCGATTAGCCGATACAGAATTGGTTGTCGAAGTCGAAAAGGATTATACCGTATATGGCGAGGAATCTAAGTTTGGTGGTGGAAAGACTTTGCGTGATGGGATGGGTCAAGCACCAGACGCCACGCGAGCCAATGGAGCCGTTGATTTAGTTATTACTAATGCCTTAATACTAGATCATTGGGGTATTGTGAAAGCAGATATTGGTATTCGTGATGGGCAGATTATTGGTATCGGCAAATCTGGCAACCCAAATATTATGGATGGAGTCGATATTGTAGTTGGAGCTTCAACAGAAGTGTTAGCTGGAGAGGGCATGATTACAACTGCGGGAGGGATCGATGCACACATTCACTTCATCTGTCCTCAGCAGATTGATGAAGCTATTTCCTCTGGAATTACTACCATGATTGGTGGTGGAACTGGCCCCGCTACCGGAACCAATGCGACTACTTGCACACCAGGAGCATGGAATATCAGTAGAATGTTAGAAGCAGTAGAAGGTTTTCCTATTAACTTTGGGTTTCTGGGGAAGGGAAATTCTTCTATGCCAGAAGCCTTGAATGAGCAAATCGAAGCAGGTGCGATCGGTTTAAAATTACACGAAGACTGGGGGACAACACCCGCTACTATTGATTGTTGCTTGAGTGTAGCTGAGAATTTTGATGTTCAAGTTGCTATTCATACCGATACACTAAACGAATCTGGGTTTGTAGAAGATTCAATTTCAGCTTTCAAAGGTCGAACCATTCACACTTATCATACAGAAGGCGCTGGTGGTGGTCATGCACCCGATATCATTAAGGTTTGTGGTGAAAGTAACGTGTTACCGTCTTCTACTAATCCTACACGTCCCTTCACTATCAATACTATTGATGAGCATCTAGACATGTTAATGGTCTGCCATCATCTTGACGCATCAATTCCTGAAGACTTGGCTTTCGCAGAATCCCGTATTCGATCTGAAACCATTGCGGCCGAAGATATTTTACATGATCTTGGAGCTCTCAGTATGATCGCTTCTGATTCTCAAGCAATGGGTCGTGTTGGAGAAGTTATTAGCCGAACTTGGCAAACAGCTCATAAAATGAAGGTTCAGAGAGGTTCATTGAGTGAGGAAATAGGTCATAATGACAATTTTCGAGCAAAACGCTATGTGGCAAAATACACCATCAACCCGGCTATAGCTCATGGAATTTCAAACCATGTTGGGTCAGTCGAGGTCGGGAAAATGGCTGATTTAGTAATTTGGCAACCAGCATTTTTTGGTGTTAAGCCACAATTAATTATCAAAGGAGGTTTCATCGTTTGGGCGGCCATGGGAGACGCTAATGCTTCAATTCCAACGCCACAGCCGGTTTTAGGAAGACCAATGTTTGGAGCTTTCGGTCGTGCACCATATACATGCTCTGCTAGCTTTTTATCGCTTGCTGGAGTAGAAAATAACATTAGTGATCATCTGAAACTACAGAAACGAATTTTACCTGTCTCCAATTGCAGAAACATTAATAAAGAATCAATGATTCATAATGCATATACTCCTCAAGTGACAGTTAATCCAGAGACCTACGAAGTCCGTGCAGATGGAGAACATTTAGTTTGTGCCCCGGCAGAAGTTCTACCAATGGCACAACGTTACTTTTTATTTTAACTCTTAGGTGTATTGTTCCACGGGTCAAGAGCATTCACCGATACAAAATTTCCAATTGATAACCCATATAGCTGTTGGGCTGAACCTTGGTTAACCGAAATTTCTAAGTGCCCAGAGCTGCCAATAATTGCCATTGCTTCACCTGTCTTGACTTGATTATACGCGCTGCAAAGTCCAAAAATTTTTTGGTGAGCAAAGCTAATCTGAAGTTCCAAGTTAGGTAAGATTTGATTTATTGACTGCTGGCTTATATTGGTAACAGCGTTGCCAAAATTATCGATCCAAACAATTTGACCTTCAATTTGAGAGTTATCAAATTTAATATGTGAGAACTTGATTTTATGGAGTCTCTCTACCGACGGGCCAAATTCGCTCATTTCTATACCTGCAGCCAAATATGCAGCAACAGGAGCAAAGATATCTCTACCGTGAAAAGTGTTACTAATATGAGATAGAAAATAGCCGTCGTTTTCGATCATCACCGAATTTCCTATGGGTGATTCTTTACTGATAATGCTTAATAATCCATTATCAGGACAAACGAAGATATGATCACTAATTTGACTGATAACTGCTCTACGATCACTGCCAACCCCTGGATCAACAACAACCAAGTGTATAGTTTCCGCTGGGAAATAGGAATAGGCTTTTGAAATTTGCCAAGCTCCTACTGCCACATTTTGAGCGGGAATTTCGTGTGTTAAATCAATGATGGTCGCTGATGGGTTGATAGACAGAATCACTCCTTTCATCACACCAACGTATGTGTCTTTCGTACCAAAGTCACTTGTAAGCGTAATAATCGACATTTAGGCTAATCCCTTCCTCGTTTTTACTAATAATACGTTTAGGTTATGGTGTGGTTAATTCTAACATTTAATCATTATTTTTGAACTGAGGTCGTAAGTGTGTTAGAATTGTTGGACCTCTGGAATTCCCACCAATAACCGACACACAAGGATTATCGGATGCGTAAAAAACAAGATCGGACCGATATCAACAATGATCCTTTCCCAGATCGAGTCGGGGATAAAAATGCAGATGAAATAACAGAAGATAACACTGAACAATCTTCTATCCCACGCTCGCTACTACTGGTAAACCAACTCCTTTATATCACTGAGGACGATGATCAGCTTCGACCAATTCTGATGCAGTTGCGCCGCTCTATTATGGAGGACGAGGTCGATTTTAACGAAGCTCGAGAAATTATTGAGCAACTGCAAGAAGCCGTTGATAAGCTAACGGCACCTGCGAATCGGATTGGCACGTTAATAGGACTAACCAGTCAAGAAACAGCTCATGTAATTGTTGGTGGTACAGAGTACTATACTAACATCGATAGTAACCTTGACCTTAATCAACTGAAGATTGGCTATAGTGTTTTGCTCAATGAAGCCTACGTTCTAATCGGACATATGGGTTATGGAAAGGCTGGGCCAATAGTCAAAGTAAATGATTTTCTACCTGATGGCCGTATCCAAATTGGTCAAGAGCAAGGGCTAAACTCATCTATTCTCCAACGTTCAGCAGAACTGTCAAATGTAAAACTTAAATCCGGAGATCTAATTCGGGTAGATACCAGTTACCGAATTGCCATCGAGAGAATTGAGAGCCGAGAAAGTCAAGACTATTATGTGGAAGAAGTTCCTAATGTACCATGGTCAGAAATCGGTGGTCACGAAGAAGCAATTCAACAGATTCAAAATACGATCGAACTACCGACTTTACATCCTGAATTGTTTGATCAGTTTGACTTTTCTTTACCCAAAGGTTTCCTCTTATATGGGCCGCCCGGTTGCGGGAAAACACTGATTGGTAAAGCAACCGCTTATAATTTGACTCAAAAACTAAAAACAGAATCTGACTCGGATATGGACGGTTGTTTCCTACACATCAAGGGACCAGAAATTCTGAACATGTGGTTGGGAGAATCAGAACGAAAAGTTCGAGAAATTTTTCAAATAGCCAGAGAAAAACGGGATGAAGGATTTTTCCCTTTTATCTTCATTGATGAAGCTGAATCAATCCTAGGAACGCGTAGGTCCTTACGATCTCATAATATCTCCAATACAGTTGTTCCCATGTTTTGTGCCGAGATGGATGGAATTGAGTCGCTGAAGGATGTAGTTATTATTCTAGCAACAAACCGTCCTGACTTAATTGATCCAGCGATCCTGCGGCCTGGCCGAATTGACCGTAAGATTAAAGTTAATCGACCTACAGAAGAAGCTGTCAAAGATATTTTTCGCATCTATTTATCCCCGAATTTACCATTCAGTCCTAATCTGTTGAAAGAAGATCAAAAGACCAATGGATCAGTACAAGCGGTAATCGACGAAACTATAGATAATATAACAAGTCAAATATTTGCACGTACTGATAGTAACCGGTTTTTGGAAGTATCTTTGAGGAGTGGTCGAAAAGATATTCTCTACCGTGGAGACCTTTGTAGTGGTGCAATCATTGCGTCAATTGTTCAGCGAGCTAAGGAATCAGCCATAAAAAGAGCTATTGAGACGGACAGCAGAGAATTGGGCATTGAAGCAGTTGATCTAGAAAACGCTATCAATGCGGAGTACGGTGAAAATGATATCTTCCCAGCAACAGATAGTGTTGAAGATTGGCTACGTTTGGTTGACTATGAACCAGAAAATGTTGTTAAAGTAGAACCCATCCGAAGCGGAGAAATAAAAAGACGTAGTAATCCGATTACAGTCGTTTAGATTTAGTTGTATGTAGTGAGGAAAAATTGAGTAGACTCTTTGGTATTGAAACTGAATATGGAATTTCTGTGCAGGATCAGCCTGAGGCGGATCCTGTTACTCGGTCAATTGAGCTAATAAAAAGCTATCATTCTGAAGATTTCCGCCCAATGTGGGATTATAAAGGTGAAGACCCATTCCAAGACGAACGAGGTTTTCGTGCGCAACGCTTACAAGAGCACCCAGACGAAGAAATTCATCAGGAAAGAGACAAAGAACGAACAGAGTCATTTGCTGAAATCAAAAGTGATCTTATATTAACTAATGGAGCAAGATTATATAATGATCATGCCCATCCCGAATATTCAACACCAGAATGTGTAAATTTGTTTGAACTGGTTGCTCATGATAGGGCTGGCGAGCGTATATTGACCCGATGTGTAGAAAAAGTTCGCGAAAACTCAGGTGATATTATTGAGCTCTACAAAAACAATACTGATTTCTCTGGCCATAGTTATGGTTGCCACGATAATTATCTGATGGAACGACAAGTTCCTTTTAATTACCTAAAATCCTCCCTAATTCCGTTTTTGGTTACACGGCAGATTTACGCTGGTGCCGGAAAAATTGGAATTGAGTCTGAAGGAGGAATGGAGAAATTTGGTTGCTTCCAATTAGCACAAAGGTCAGATTTTTTTCATGTTGAGGCCAGTGTAGATACAATGCACAAACGGCCAATTGTCAATACGAGAGACGAACCACATGCTAACCCAGCGATGTATCGTAGGCTGCATGGTATCGCTGGTGATGCCAACATGTCCGAGTATGCTACAGCACTTAAAATCGGTACTACAGCCCTAGTTTTAGATTTAGTCGAGTTACGAGTAGTTCCAGATTGGTTCACATTAGCTGATCCAATTGGGGCGATTAAAGCTATCTCACGAGATCAAACTTACGAATGGAAATTTCGATTACAAAATGGTAAAACTATTTCTGCCACAGATCTTCAAAGCGAGTATTTGAGTTTGGCTAAGAGGTATCTTGATCCTTCGAAAGGACAAAACGATTGGGTTTTGGCCGAATGGGAAAATGTGATCACCCAACTTCAAATCGATCCCATGCAATTATCTGATCGGTTGGATTGGGTGGCAAAAAAATGGCTACTAAAAACTTTTGTGGAAGAAGAAGGACTGAAATGGGAAGATCCTTGGTTACAAAGTCTAGATCTGGCTTATCATAATATAGATCCCGAAGTGGGATTGTACTATGGTCTTGAAGACCAAGGTTTAATTCGGCGCTTACTGACAGAAGAACAGATCGAATATGCAGTTCATAACCCACCGGCTGATACTCGTGCATATTTTCGGGGTACTATTGTCAAAAAGTTTTCCAACGAAGTCGAATCGATACAATGGGATCGTGTAACATTTAAGTCAAATAACATAAGTCAAAATGGGTCGTTCACCATCAGTATGGATAACATGGTAGACCCAGAACTAGCTAATCAGTATAACCAATTAATCGACCAATCAGACACTATTGACCAACTGATAGTTGGGGCTAGCAAAATTTCAAAATCAGAACCTAAAAATTAAATCGCAAATAACGCCGTTTGTGCGAGTGCCGGAGGTTAAATCAGTGAACAGGAAATATCCAAATTCTGAATTGCCAATTTCGCTTCGAGAGAGAAAGCAGAGGCATGTTAGACCTTTTTTGCCTGGGGACGACGGGGACGATGATGGGCCTAAAAGGCCAAAAGTCGACAGGCCAGACACCAAAGAGTTAATGCGTCGGATGCGACGGGTTGACAAAGATCAATCCAAGCGCTATCGTCAAAGAACTGGCCAATAAAATAGTATGCACAGATCATCTTTGAATTTAGACCCATTAGCTCAGCAGGGTGTGAGTAACCCTAGCATATTGCAACAAGCGGTTGATTATCAAGGTGATTTCCTTGACCTTCTGCGAGCGAACAACGTCCGTTTTTCAGCCTTACACAACCAAAAATCTAGTGTAGAAACTCTTGGCCAAAATCATAGCGAAGAGTTAATTGAAGGGACGACAGTGATTGCAATTCGCTATCAAGATGGAGTGATGGTCGCCGGAGATCGGCGGGCTACTGCAGGTAATGTTGTGATGTATGACAGAGCTGATAAGGTTCTTGAAATTGATGAACATTCCGTAATGGCAATCGCTGGTTCGCCAGCGATTGCTTACGAAATGGCTCGAACTCTTGAGCATTCCTTTCAATATTTTCGGCGGACACAACTACAAGAGTTAAGTGTCGAAGGTAAAATTAGGATGTTGGCTCGTCTCATTCGAGATAACACTGCAATGGCATTACAAGGGATCGGTGGAGTCGTTCCAATTTTTGCGCTTTACGATTCCAATAACAAAACCGAAAATCTGGTTTCTCCTTCCGGCCGTATTTTTTTCTATGATGTACTCGGTGCTCAGTTTGAGACAGTAGATTTTGCAACATCCGGGTCGGGTTCAGTTTGGATTCGTGGAATCTTACACTATCTGGACCGATGGTCTGAAACACGACTATCCCAAATGGATATTAATCAAGCAACCTCTACTATTCTGAGGTTGTTGGATACTGCAGCTGAATTTGATACAGCGACCAGTGGAACCAACATGAAATCTCAAATTTACCCCATTATCAAAACTGTCACCCAAGATGGTGTTCAGGAACTATCACTTGACCTGATTCAGCAGGTTTATGCAACAGTTGTCCAAGTTTGAGGAAACTTGAATGTTTGAAGAACATTATCGTTACTTAGAATCAATTCAAAACCGACGTGATTATATTGAAGATCAAATTCAGACAGGTAGTCCAGTTATCGGTTTAGTATACGATGATGGTGTCTTGATTTTGACGTTGACTAGTAGCCAAAAACTATACGAAGTACATAATCATCTCGCACTTTCTGCTATCGGGCACACTGCTGATATTGAGAGACTTCGACTATTAGTAACTGATTCTGCTTCAGTTCAAGGATTTCAGAGTTCTATTGATGATGTCACTCTTCATCGTTTAACAAACTTTGTTTTATGTCCACCGATAAAGCAATCTTTTGAGTCAGTTTTTAACCCACCTACTGTGGCAAAAATTCTGTTAGCTGAATTGGGTAGATTAAACCGGCCGCATCAATTGGTAACTGTTAATTATGATGGAACTACTAGTATTCAAAAACATATAGCAGTTATAGGAGGTTCTGAAGACATTGAGGAATTGATGCGGGACTATATTGATCAAACGGACGCTGGGTTGAGTGATAAATTAACTTTGCAAGATGCTTTTGAATTAGCTATTCAAACTTGGGCAGTTGGTCGTCTAGCCAATCAACGATCCAATCCGGAAACACAATTAGGGGCTGAAGTAGCAGGTTATGATGTTGAGCGATTGAATCAATGTTTACAGACGGAACTGATTGAATTATATGTGGAAGCTGGAACTTTGCAAACTTCTAAGCGAGGAAAAAGTAAGTTTCGCTCTTTGACCGATCAGGAAATAGCTAGTTTCTTGCCTTTCGAGATTAGTGGAGATGAACGTTGAGTAAGCGAATTTTTGGTGTAGAAACCGAATTTGGTTGTCTTAATAAATCAGATAAGTTTGGTTCTTCTGAGAAGGTTGCCTCAATCGTTAAGGATTGCATTTTTTCAAATTTGTCGCTCGGTATCTTTGACATGCACTACCGAGATTGGGGGGAACCTCCTCACAATGGTGGTTTTTTATTCAATGGTGGTCGTTTGTACATGGATATGGGACATCTAGAGTATGCCACACCTGAATGTCTACGACTCTTTGATTTAATAGCTTACGATCGAGCCATCGAATTATCGATTAGAGACGCTTTAGAAACTTTGGGGCTACAAGGTCAAGTTTCCTTTCTTAAAAACAATATCGATCATGTGACTGGTGCGACGTTCGGTTGTCACGAGAACTATCAACTTAGACGAGACATACCTTTTTACAAAGTAGTAATTCCAGCTCTATTGCCTTTTTTCGTAACTCGGCAAATTTATGCTGGTGCGGGCCGCGTTGGAGGCCATGAAGAAGCAGATGATTACCAGAATACCAAAAGTAGAAATAGCGATTTCGTCGGGTTTCAAATTTCCCAACGGGCGGATCACATTGTGACTGAAGTCTATGAGTGGATTCAATTTAGTCGGGCTATTATCAACACTCGTGATGAGCCGTTAGGCGATCATACTAGGTATCGTCGGTTACATCTTTTAGTTGGTGATTCCAATATGTCTGAATTTGCGAATGCGCTGAAGGTTGGTACTACTTCTTTAATGCTAGATTTACTGGAGACTGGACATTCACTACCAGACTTTAGCATTGAAGATGCTATTTTTTCCATAAAAGATATTTCCCGTGATCCCAGTTATCATTGGTTAGTAACACTCAAATCAGGCCGAACGATCACAGCGGTTGAACTCCAGTGGGAATATTTTCAGGCTTGCGACCAAATTCTACGGGGGCAAGACGCTGAAACTGATTGGGTATTGGATGCTTGGAGCGAGACTCTCAAAGAGCTGGAATCAGCTCACAGTCATCTGCCAGAAAATTTAGTCGGGAAAGTTGATTGGGTAACTAAACAGTGGTTACTAGAAAGTTTTATGAAAGAAGAGTCCATCGGTTGGGATGACCCTTGGCTTGAAAGCCTTGATCTCGAGTATCATAATATTGATCCAGAGCTCGGACTGTATTACGACTTAGAACGCCAAGGTTATACAACAAGAATTGCCGAAGCAGAACAAATTCAAATAGCGACGGAAAAACCGCCACAAGACACTAGAGCTAAGGGCAGATCGTCTTTGATGAACTATTTGTCGACAAACGAGATTCCCTGTATTGTTGATTGGCACCAAATATACTTACCTGACAGGAAACCATTCGAAATGCAGGACGCATTTCAAACATACGAAAAAGAAGTTGAAGAGTGCGTCAAAGAATTAGAAGTTAAAAAACCACTTTTTCCAGAATAAGAAACCAGGAAATTAGATCATTTAAACTTCAGCATCTTCTTCGGCAAGTAAGGCCCTACGACGATCATGCATCTCCTGTTCGGCCTCTTCAACGGCTTGGTCGACTGTTGGTCCTTTTTGCTCGACAATAGCACGAAATACAGTTCCTAATAACATCACCCCCCCCGAAACTAGCCAGACGATCACAATCAGTCCAATTACGCGGGTAACATCTTCACTATCGATATCTTCCAACCACTCCCATTGTGGGCGCTGAGTTTTGTCCTTTCCCAAAATCCACAGTATCCAAAAAAACGGAAGAGAAGCGAAAAGAGGAAATAGTGAGAAATTCAACCACAGCAGAATTCCTCTAATTAACTGTACAAACATGGGCTAGAATCCTTTTTCTAAGGAGTTACGCCTCGAAGTCTAATATTACTTTGATAGCTTCTTCTTGACGGAAAGTAAAGAGTTCAAATCCGTATTGAGCTTCGTCGAAAGATAAATGATGTGTCAAAATAGGAGCAACATCGATACGATTTTGCGCGATCATGTCCATGGCAAGTGGATAATCGGCTTGCGCATCAGGAATCACTGAACTAATCAAACGGATATTTTGTCGAAACAGATCCCCATACCGAAAATCTTCGTAAACCGATTCGTCAGGAACACCAAAGGCTAAAATTGTACCATTTCTTTTTACCAAATCAATACACGTATTAATTGTATGTGTTTGATGGCCAACGACCTCTACGACCAAGTCTGCCATCTGCCCGTTGGTAATCTCCCTAACTTTCTCAACCAGATTTTCTTTGGATACATCAATGGTATGAGTGGCATGCATTTTCTTACTGACCTCCAACCGGTAAGGCAGAAGATCTGTAGCAATTATAGTTTTCGCTCCCAGGTTACTGACAAAACGGTTAAACATCTGTCCCATTGGACCTTGTCCCAAAACCACAACGTTCTGATGAATTAAGTTTCCCAACTTCCGGCAGGCCCAAATCACCGTACCCAAAGGCTGGGACATCAACATTTCCGAAGGGCGATCGGATGGAGAAAGATGAACAGTTAGTTGATCATTAGATATAAAATACTCAGCCAGACCAGTTTGTCCAATTGGAACAGACAGGACCTCATCTCCTTCTTTGAACTTAGATGACTTACTGTCTACCACAAACCCGATACACTCGTGTAGAGACTGCCCTAGTGGCAATGGATAGGACGGATGTTGAAGAGTAAAATACGGTATGTCGCTACCACAAATTGCCCCCATGTAAGGCCTGACCAACAAAGTCCCAGTTGGTTGATCAGCAATACTAAGGTCAGGAACGGAAACAATTTCGATTTGGTGTCGTGCTACAATCTGTCCGGCCTTCATTGTTCTATCCGATGTCTGATACTAAAATTATGCCGTTCGCCGCGATTTCCCCTTATCAACCGACCTTCGATTTTATCACCATATTTTGAGTGTGTCAATGAAAACCATTTTTCACTCGATCTATTATTGAAAACTAAGATTGGATTAACTTTCTTTTGGAACTCCATTCTTTTTCTACTAAAACCTTAATCAACTTGTGCTGGTTCTGAACTAAATCTGGATCTCTATTGACTACTATTTCAGCTTCTAATTTTGTGGCTTCAAGTATGTTTGCATCTCTGATAACATCCGCCACCTTAAATTCAGGCAAACCAGATTGCCGTGTGCCAAAAAATTCTCCTGGCCCCCGAATTTCGAGGTCAATTTCTGACAAATCAAAACCATTATTAGTTTGAGTCATAGCCTCAATACGTCGGATACCATCATCACTTTTTGGGTCCGAAACTAGATAGCACCAAGACTGATGTTGACCACGCCCTACACGTCCTCTTAATTGATGAAGTTGAGCCAATCCAAACCGCTCAGCATTTTCAATTACAATAATAGTGGCATTGGGTACGTCAACACCAACCTCGATTACAGTCGTAGATACTAGAATATCCAGTTTTCCGTCCTTAAAGTTAGCCATGACTGATTGTTTTTCTGCTGATTTCATACGGCCGTGTAAAAGGCCAACCCCTTGATCTGGAAATGATTTTTGTTGTAGTTGTTCAGCCATTTCGGTAGCGGCTTTTATATCCTCTAAATTCTCCGATTCTTCTACTAGTGGATATACAACATACACTTGTCGACCTTTTTCAATTTCTTTATGTAATTGTTGGTAGAGTCTATCTCGTTCAGAATCCTTAACCCATTCAGTTTTTATTTCCTGACGTCCCGGAGGCAATTCATCTATCACAGATACATTTAAATCCCCATATATGGTCATAGAGAGAGTCCGTGGTATAGGCGTTGCTGTCATCACTAAAATATCAGGGACCAGCTGATTGGATAGGTTTTTAGGATTGGCAGGTCCTTTGTCTCGAAGTTTTGCTCGCTGTAATACCCCAAATCGATGTTGTTCGTCGATAATGGCTAAACCCAGGTTGTAGAAGATAACTGATTCTTGGATTATGGCATGTGTTCCTACAATTATTTGTAATTGCCCATCACTTATTTGTTTCAAAATCTGATCTCGTTCTCTTTTTCCCAAGTCACCTTTCAGTAAACCAACATTAATTCCTAAATCAGACATAGTTTTTTTTAAATTAATCGCATGTTGGTCAGCGAGGACTTCAGTCGGTACCATTAAAACAGCCTGATACCCACATTGTACTGCCTTTAAAAGAGCTAAAGCTGCCACCATCGTCTTACCTGAACCAACATCTCCTTGTAGCAAACGATTCATTGGTTCGTCTCGCTCCATATCCATCTTAATCTGATCAAACGATCGTTTTTGCGCTTTTGTTAGTTCAAAGGGTAACGCTAATAAAAATTGTTCTACTAAACTTGTTTTTCCCTGAAGTCGGTGATTTGTAAAGCTGATACCAGGAACTGAAGCAACACTTTTCTTATTAATTGACAACCAAATTTGCAAAAGAAAAAACTCATTAAAAACTAAACGTCGACGGGCTAGATTTACCATTTCTGGCGAAGATGGAAAGTGTATTTCCGAGACTGCATTAGGCCAATCTATGAGTTCATTACGAATTCGAATTTCTTCAGCTAAGAATTCGGGATATTCTGTTATATAGTTATCAAGTGCATTTTTGACCCATTGTCGCAAACTACGCTGTGTTAGATTCATTGTGGTTCTGTATTGAGGTACAATTCGTCCTGTATGTATGCGCCCTTCTTCGTTATCAGTAATGATTTCAAACTCGAAGTTGGAAGATTGAATTTCTTTTTGCCTCCTTTCGAATTTCCCACTGATAACAACTGAGGTACCAACGGATAATGTTTTTCTCAAATAGCTGATTCGCTGGTTACCAAAAATTACCAATTGAGCTATGCCTGTCCCATCATAAATGGCAATTTTAGCAAAGGCTTTGCCTCTAGGACGACGGGATGGAATATACGACTGCTTTGCCACTTTTCCTTGAATTGTATAGTTATCTCCCAATTGGCTTACAGAACCAATCGGAGTGACCTGACTTTGGTCATGGTAAGCCCGTGGTACATACTCCAGTAATTGACCGATAGTACGAATACCAAGTTCTGATTCTAGCTTACTAGCTGATCTTGGACCAATCCCCTTGATACAATCTATTGTAATTGTCAAAAAATTGATTGTATCAGAATCAGTATCTACAGAACGAGCTGGTACAATTGATTCATTTCTGTCAAGATTTTCAGCAATTTCTGAACTTTCTATTTTTGGATTTACCACGGAGGAATTCGTGATCATTCTTTCAATCAGTTTTCTGGCTTTCTCAAGGTAATGAATACGTTCTATCGGTGTCGCTTGAGAATATGTGTTGAAACAGGCATAAACTTCTCTCAGTTGAGATCGTACCCCCATATCTAGATTTAATGGGCGTGTTTTGCTAAACTGATTTCGAATCGATAACTGCATTCCGTCAGGAGATATATCATTTCTGCATCCGTTCTCGACTTCTTGTTTCAATAGATTGTGAACAATATTTAAAATTGATTCTAAAGTTTGCATAGGTTCAATGAAACGAGGGTTAAGTTTATCGCATCCTATCGACTTGTTTCTTAATTGCTTCTTTGCCAAAATCTAAAAATTGGCGAGCAAAATTCATGGTTAGTTCTGCTAGATGTGATTGTTCAATAACACTCTTAATATTTTCACTACCATGACTGCTTGCCAAAAGACAGATACCACCTGTTAGAAATATACCAACGAACATACCGAAAACTGCACCGGCTAGTCCATTGACCCATCCTAAAACACCTTTATCAAAAATACCCTGCATCCTTTCTAACAACCAGTCGGCAGCTATGCTAACTGTTGCCGCAATACCAATCACACTCACCCATTTAGCTAGTTCTGGATTTCCACCAATTAATGGCTCTAAGTTTGGGGCTATATCCCGCCAGAATTGGCTGGCAGCCCAAACACCGGCCAAAATAGCCATAAGTCCCCATACACTTTTCGCTAACCCGCTACGCCAACATTTCCACGTTCCGGATAAAACTACAAGTGAAATAACAATATCAACATTACTCATCAGATTGGTTGTCTCAGTCTAATTTCTGGTAAATACTTTGTTTTTGAAAACGGTGATAAAATTCATCAGCATCACCTCCTATTGTTTCTTGGAAAGCTACGCTAGGCTCTACTTCGTCCTTCATTTTTCTGACGGAGTCTAGTATTGGGTACCAACTTACTTCACCTATCAACCATTCGACAAATAAACGGGCTTGTAAATAATCCAAAAATATTTTTCCACCAATATCACTGAAAAGAGCACTTAAAGTCTTATTAGGCATAGCAAAATCTGATTCTTCTTGATTTTTCATCAGACAAAATTTCTCTGAATCCATGAGAGGGCGAGAAATTAATGCGGCCAAACCTTCATCAAGCCAGTTGGGGCATTTCCCACCTGATAATTGATCGATGACAAAATGAACCCATTCATGTCGCAGGACAATCGAAAATAATGTTTTCATCAGATGATTTTGTGGATCATAACGAATATAAATTTGCCGATTTTGGTATTTGCCAATAGCCCAAGATGGTAAGAATGAATCATCATCAGTATTTTTCAGAGCAAGTGAAGGGGAAGAAGGTAAAAGTAAAAGGTCGACTGGAACTTGATCTATGTGGGAATAACGAAAGAGAGAATTAATTTCGGTTGTGTTAAAAGCGACAAGAGGTGATAGTTCGTCTATTTCAACCGGCAATTCAGCAGGCACGTGCAGAAAAACATCATCAGAGGCATCAGGTATTCTGAAAGGTGGACAAAACTGAGATAGAAGTTTAGGGAGTTCCGGCTGAAAATTCTCATAAAACCGCTGCTCAGCCTTAACACGAGTATAGCGCCTCAGAGCAGTTGGGTGACCAGGTGAAAGCCTAAGAGCTTTTTCTAGAGCTTTCACTGATTCGGACCAACGGCCCAACATTTCATAACATTTTCCCAGATCGAGGTAGCCAACTACCGACCGTGGATCTATTCGTAGGCCCGCGGAATAATATTTTGCCGCTATTTCGTAACGGCGATTTTTATATTCATCGGTAGCACTTTGAAAGTATTGATCTCTTGTCCACACTACCTCAACGAAGCCCGCGCCTTAAACTCAAATTGGTTCTATTGCAGTTACTCTACAACAAACATCACCAAAACGGAGAGAACTGCCAACGACGACTGATGTTGGCGCCGCAATCTTGATTTCGTCAACGTATGTACCATTTGTACTGTCTAAGTCAGTTACATAAATTTGATTGCTGCGCAGCTCAAACTGAGCATGTTGACGAGAAAGCGTGCGATTTGGATCAGGTACATGGATATGTGCTAGTTTCTCACTACGTCCAATTATTATATGTCGTGCTTGAACTGTAAATATTTGCCCCGCCGACTGCCCCTCAATTTCTTCAAAAGAAATCATCGAGGTTCCTGTTTCTCTCTCAATTTCAATGACCTCGAAAGATTGTGTGCCAACTGATACAATAGTACCTACACTAATCTGTGTTGGTTCGTGAATTGAGGTGCCATTTATCTGTGTTCCGGATTCACTGTCAAGGTCAGTTAAATACACTTGGTCTTTTTCTATTGTCAATTGACAGTGAACGGACGAAACGGTCGCGTTCCTTAGCAACGGTATCGTATTCTGTTTGTCACTACCGAAGGTCATATGCTTGACGTCAAGGTTAAATTCTTTCGACACCTCACCTTCTACATCAACCTCTAATGTCAATTGCCAATCGCTCAAACTGACTGGAACCGAAATTTCTGAATCTAGAGGTAGAACTTCATTATCCAAGATAGCCAGACTACTCGCCGAATCCCCAGTTAGTACATGAGCTTCATCATCATAGGCTAATTCGCTTGCACTACCTAACTGATCAGGACTGTATGCGGCCTGTGGGATATAACCCACATTAGGTGTTGATTGTTTTTTGTCCTTGCGAATCGACCTAAGCAGGTTATCTTTCATACGCGTCTGTACTTCTGAGGAAAGCTTATGACTGTTTGATTTTAGCAAACTAATTGTATTAGACAGCTCTTCTCCCTTATAACATTGGTAAGCAAGATCTACTAGCTCTTTCAAAAGTTGGCTACTATCCCTCTCTTGAAAGAATCGCAAGAACCGTTGTTGCTTACCAGACAATTTTTCACCGCGAACCCACCGCGTGTAAGACTCCAACATTTCAGCTTGGTCGGCTTCACTCTCCGACGGAAGTCGATTCCAAAATCCCATACGTTATCTCCTGATCTCAGCTTTCTAAATGAGAAAGTTGGCTAAATCCGTTGCGAACCATAATTTGACGTAGTTCCTGTGTACATCGAAATATCCAAATCTTCACAGTTCCCTCTTTCCTTTTGAGGATGCCTGAAATTTCTGCAATGCTACACCCTTCTAGATGCCGCAAGACCCAAGCAGTTCGGTGGTTGGGCTTAGTTACTTGTTGTAATGCAAGAATCAGAATGTCCTTTGACTCTTTTTCTTCAACGACTTTGTCTGGGGTTGGAGCGCTGTCTCTGTAGAGAGCTAGCGGGACCTCCGACTCCTCTTCCATCAACAGTAGAGACTCACGGATCCGTTCTCTTTTACGAATTGCATCAATAATGGTATTCTTGGCCACAGTATTCAGCCATGCTTGAAAACTACCCTGTTTGGGGTCCCACTTGCTAATTTTTTGCCAGACCTTCATGAAAACGTCCATCGTAACTTCTTCAGTATCTCGATGATTGTGTAACGTTCGGTAGGTTTTACTATAAACCCAACCCGAATGCTTGTCCATGAGACGGCAAAATGCCTGCTCATCCCCCAACTTAAGTTGGTTGGCTAAATGAGTGTCTTCCTGAGCAGATGCCTCTTTGGCAAGTCGGGACAATTTTTCTCCTTTATCGGAAGGCGTTAGTTGAACACAATCAGCTCATCCAGATTAGGTTAACGGTATAATCTGACATGCGCAACACACCGCCTCCATAAGTACGCGTAAATCAAGATGAAGTTTCATATAAAATTACGAAAAATTACTTATACAAATCTTTTTCGAATATATCACCAAACCCCTATCATGTCAAGTTCGCCTGTTGTGGAAAATAGAGTAATCTGTATCTCTTGTGAGATAAGAGGATTTGACACAAATCGCCACCTAGGCTAGAATGGGACTCGTTTTTTGACAAGATTTATTCTTCAAATAAATATTTATTCCAAATTACCAGACGAGTAAGCAAAATGCATCAACACTCACCTACTGAAAATGTCGGGCACTTTTTTAATCAGGCTGCTGAAAAATTAGGCTTGTCAGATGAAATGCGTAGAACCTTGATAAATCCCTACCGAGAAATAACAGTAGAGATACCTCTACGTCGCAATAATGGGGAACTCGATTTATACACCGGTTATCGGGTGCAGCATAATAATTTTAGAGGTCCTTTTAAGGGGGGGATTCGTTATCACGACACTGCTGATTTGGATGATGTGAGGGCTTTAGCATCATTAATGACTTGGAAAACAGCCCTAACCAATTTACCACTGGGTGGAGCAAAAGGTGGTGTGACATGCAATCCAAGAGATTTAGAAACCAATGAGCTTGAACGTCTAACCCGGACTTTCACCGATAAAATCGCGTTAGTGATTGGTCCACGTCAAGACATTCCTGCGCCGGATATGGGAACCGACAGCCAAACAATGGCTTGGTTAATGGACGAATACAGTAAAATCCACGGGCACACGCCGGAAACGGTTACAGGCAAGCCTATTGGTTTAAATGGATCTTTCGGCCGAACAGAAGCCACAGGGCATGGAACCGCAATAGTAATCCAGCAAGCAGTTAAAGATTTTAATATAGTTCCGATAGAAGAAGCCAGAGTGGCAATTCAAGGATTTGGTAATGTAGGATTGCACACAGCCCGATTTCTTGATGAAATGGGTGCTAAAATCGTTGCCATCAGCGATTATGCTGGCGGCATTTATAACCCAGGCGGTTTGCCCATTGATCTCTTAGCTGATTACCCAAATCAAGGTCGGCTAGTACAAGAATTTGGGTCTGCAGATACAATTAGCAATGATGAATTGCTGGAACTTTCTTGCGACATCCTAGTTCCAGCTGCTGTCGGGGGGGTTATTACCGAACAGAATGCGGATAAAATTAAAGCTAGATCTATATTTGAAGCTGCTAATGGACCAATTACTAGATCAGGAGAAAGTATATTAGAGGACAAAGGAAAAATAATCTTTCCTGATATTTTAGTCAATGCTGGCGGTGTAATTGTGTCCTATTTCGAATGGGTACAAAACATTCAAGAGTTTACGTGGGAGCTAGATGAGGTTAACGACAAACTCAAGCGTATACTAATCAATTCATACCAACAGGTTTGCCAATTGGCCGATAAGCAAAAAATATCTATGCGTACTGCTGCATTTATGGTTGGCGTGGAAAGAGTAGCTGAGGCAACCCGGTTGAGAGGTTATCTTAACTAAAAACCAAGACTGAGGCTAACACTGTTTTCAAGTTCTTCACCAGCCAAAAATTTTGGGAAATTTCGACAAAAAAGCTCAATTGTTAAACGGGGTCGGTTTTGAGACAAACCAGCATTATGGGGTGATATAACGACCTGTTCCATTTCCCAAAGCGGGCTATCAATTGGAAGCGGCTCTGTTTCGAATACGTCCAGTCCTGCGCCGGCAATTTGCTTGTTTTCCAAAGCCGAAGTTAGGGCGGACTGGTCTACGTTTAAGCCGCGAGTAACATTAATCAGATAAGCCGATGGCTTCATTAATGCTAACATTTCACCGTTAATAATATGGTGTGTCTGTTTTGTATAGGGGCAAGCTAGCATTACCACATCCGACTTTTTCATTAATTCATCTAGTTGATTGTTCGGTAGTAATTCGTCAACAACGTCGGGTTTTTGAGTACAGTAAGGATCGATAGCAATCACATCCATATCAAAGCCTTTACCCCTTCGTGCCATTTCCAGACCGAAACCACCCATTCCAATAATGCCAAGGGTCATTCCACCAATTTCGATTGCCGGCAACCTAGCCCAAGTCGAAACCAGTAACTCTTTGTTTTGATTCATTAAACCACGGGTCAGATAAAGAAGTAATGCAAAAGCATGCTCGGCTGCTTGTGGTGCGTAAACACCTCTAGCATTGGTGAAAGAAATTTTTTCACCGTACTTCTGCTGACGCTTGTCTAATTCTTCTATTACTTCCGGCATGATACCAGCACTGATAGACTGAAACCACTTAGTATTAGGCAAATGGTCAATCCATTGGATAGAGGTATAGCCAAGGAAAATGTCAGCCTTAGGACCAACTCTTTCAAACTCTTTCCCACTATCAGGGAAGTGAACATCATACCCTGAAGTAACATCTAAAATTAGCTGACGACAGTATTCATCTAATGGGTTATAAGTCGGTTCATGGGGATGAAAAACAACAATCTGCATTCTCAGTTCCTCACATTTATGTTCGCCAAGGTGGGTGCTCAGGCAAGAAGACTTCGTATTTTTGAATTAGTTCTTGTTGGTAATCGCCCGCAAACTTGCCACTGAAAAATTTATCAATTCCCTCTTTCAAGAAAGATTGCCATGACAATTCCTCTTCTCCTGGATTAATAGGAAAAAATAGAGCATCAACACTCTGGGCAGCTTTCAAATCTCCTGGAGAATCACCAACCATCAAAATTCGCTCAGATGGATAACGATCACTGGCAGAGATCGTCAGGTGTTCCGTTTTTGATCCCATCTCTTGTCCTGCGATAAGGGCTACATGGGCTGTAATTTCATGTTCGTCCCATTCGCGTTTTAGAGCTTCGTAAGGTGTGGCAGAAACCACTAAGACATCTGCTTTGCCATGTAATTTTTGCAAGCTGTCTCGAACCCCCGGAAAGGGCGGAAGATTGTGAACTACTTGCTCTATCATATCATTGACCCCTAGGCTCCAAGCCATTACTTGTTCTAATTCTTTTTTTTCGGCTCTGGTTGAAGAATCAATCTTGGCGGCTAAAGCTGGGTTTCCTAGTGAGGTTTCATTTTTAATCCAATCTCTTAAATAAGAAAAACTGGGGACTGCAACACCTGAGGACTGCACTTTGGGTAGTTCTTTTAGAAAATCGCAGACGAGTACAATAGATTTGAATCGATTGATTCCTCTCGTTTTAGAGTAAAGATTGACGAAATCCCAAACTTGATGGACCTGACGAGATATGCCAGCCAGTCCAAAGTGTTTAATCAGACTAACACTGAAACCATCGTTATGTTTAACCTCCATAGAGTTAAAAGCACAACCATCGGAATCAATGCCAACGAAGAAATCGTGTTTGGGCCTAAAAGCCTTGAGTTCTAATTGATGATCTTTGTTCATAGGATTCCCTAATTTTTAAATTTGCTACTCAAAATCACAAACGTCGGCCACCTCGGTTGAGGCTCAAAATGGGCATTATATCATTTGCGAATTCCAACCCTCAAGCTAAGTCGGTAAAATGTGGCAACGTTGTTAATCCACCGGTTTTCGGTGTTCGTATTGTTTCCATGTTGAGCATGGAAAGTAGTGAGTAGATAAAGAACTATTAGCTGCACGTATGTATCGAGCTTGTCTCAAAGAGAAAGAACCAAATAGATTACTTGTTTGGGCTCAAAATTGGTCTTGGTAGCGTATACATATCACATACTTGAGGACTTTAAAAAATTTATTAGGTCGGTTAGATTTGGTATCGTGAACTGAGTAAGACTAGCACGATGACAAATCGACCGACTTTAGCTGGATGTTCAAATCGTCCTGAACTGTCTTTTTATGTGCATTAACTTTAAACGGTTATACCGTGAATCGGGATCAAATTGAAAGTTTTTGAAAATGGATTGACTAGCCCGAATCAAATTCCAACATACTTACTTTTAAAATTCTGTTGGAATGTTGTTGTTTTTCGGAGAGTTACTATCAATTAGTTTTAGTTTTTTGCCTGATAGGAAAAATACAAAAGTGTTCAAGGACCCAGATACTTATTTCTGTCCCCAAAGCAAATTAAGCAAATTAATTGTTGATGATTCTCGATAGCATATTGGTGCAAGCGATAAACAAAATAATTTGAGACAAACAAAATTCTTTCTCATTGATCATCTCCGGGCAATTCTAACCATCCATGCCCTTTCCTAATAGATTCAATAGCAAGTTGATAATACCAACCATCACGAAAAGTTAGATAAGGCTGATGGTCTTGACCTTTGATGTCGGCCAAAAAATCTCTTGCCAATGCGCACCATCGATTTTGAACAAAATCACCAATTTGAGGCAACTGATTCTTCAACCTTTGCGGAACTTTCAATTCCCTAGCTTCCTCAGAATTGTTGTTATACAGTAATATTTTGTTTAAGTAAAACGTCCCTTCTGTTGCCAGTGTGCCTTTATCTCCATAAAGTCTAATCCCGTTAATACCAGTCGATACTGGTTGCCCTGCCCCAAATAAAATTGTAGCGGAAACATCCACATGATTGACCCTAAACTGAAAAAGAGCAGAAAAAATATTATCAGCATCTACCGGTCGCCATTCTAGATGAGCTGCATCTTCACGAGTTAGCTCGCCACCTCTTTTTAGCCAGTCACGATAGTCATGTAAATCTGGAATAACTGGGGCTCTATTTGTCAGGACGCGAGCTTCTCCCATTGATCGTAGTAACCTCCCTTCAGTTATAGCTTGTAAAATGCCCAGCATGTGTGGTAGTCCATTGTTCAAAGCCCCCCCACCGGCGTCTAATGTCTGCATCCACGACCATGGCATAACTAATGATGGAGATCTACGCCCTCTAGTGGTAACAACAATATCTCGCAATGTACCAATAGTATCTTTCATTAGTAATTCATTTAGCCAAGTTACACCTGAGTCGTATCGATGTGTAGCTGCATATGCGTGCTTAACGTTAGCTGATTTGGCAAGCTGATAGATGCGACCAGCTTCGTCGGCAGTAGTTGCAAGAGGTTTGTCACAATAAATATGGCAACCTAAATCTGTCGCAACTTCAACTACTGGTTCTCGTAAAGCAGCTGGCGTAGCAATTGCGACTATATTTGGCTTAACCCTTTCAAGCGTCTCGCGCCAATTCACAGAGGCTTCAGCCACGTTCAAGCGTTTAGCAACATTTTGTACAACGTCTAATTTCCTGGCACAGATAGCCTGCACCTCTACCCCAGCAAACTCTAGGGCCTTGGTATGTCCTTCACCCGCCCATCCTGCTCCTATGGTGACAGCTGTTAGTTTACTACTCATCAGATGTTGTTTCTCCAGATAAATTTACGGCCAAAACCATATCTTGTAGTTTTACCTTTAAAGCGGTGCGATTATACAGATTCCACCAATTTTTGTCAATTAGCCAATATCCTTGTTGGTTGACCAATTTGGTTAGTTTCCTTATAATGGTCAGAAGATTCCATAATTGGGTGCAATTTTACGAATCTAAGCTGGTCTGATCTTTTTTTACTAGTAAAAAATTGAAGATCAAAATGTTTTTTGAATCTCCAGTTTTGGTGTTCTAGACCAATTTTCAGTTTGTAAGAATAAGATCTAAGTTGAAATTTTGATCAAAAAATACAAAGATAAATGAATGAAAAAGAAACCAAATATCTTATTTTTAATGAGTGACGAACACAGAGCTGATGTAACCGGATATGAAGGGGATCCAGTTGTTCGAACTCCTACTCTCGATTGGCTAGCAAAAACTGGTACCGTATTCCGTAATGCTTACACACCTTCACCAGTTTGTGTGCCTGGTCGACAATGTATGATGTCGGGCCAACTTCCTAAGACAGTGGGTTGTGAAGGATGGGTTGATTTACCTGCTAACCATATGACATTCTCTCGCCATTTATCCCGCTTCGCCTATGAAACAGTAGCCTGTGGAAAACTCCACCATCAAGGCCGAGACCAAATGCAAGGTTGGACGCAACGACCAGCTGGCGATATCCACGTTAGTAGCAATCAAATAACAGACAGGTCAGAGTCTGATTTTGAACAATATTCGCGTTCTTTTTCTAGTTTTAAATGGTCTGATAGTAAAGAGATCAAGCGTGCTGGAGTCGGTCTGTCACCTTGTGTCACTAGAGACCAAATCTGGACTGATAGTGCTTTACATTTTATTGACGATTTTTTTAACAGTGCATACTATGACCGTGAACAAGGTCAAAAACCATTGCTCTTAAAACTCAGCCTTCTACAACCACACTATCCTTACCAGACGGATCATGAAAGATTTACTTATTATCTCAATCGAGTTGATCCCTATTTAAACCAGAATGTATTTGAACATCCATTTCTAAGACAACGATGTGTTATTCCCGGAAAGGATGTTTCTGAGCGAGAGCTGAGACGGGCAGTCGCAGCCTACTACGGTATGGTGGAGACTATCGACGATCATTATCAATCAGTTCTATCAGCTTTAGAGCATGTTGGACAAAATCTGGATGAGTGGATTATCATATATACATCTGATCATGGAGAGATGTTGGGACAACATGGTATTTGGGAGAAGCAGAAATTTTTCGAAGCAAGTGCTCGAGTTCCACTTATCATTCGTTTCCCTCAACATTTTGAGCCAATAACAGTTAGAGAAAACGTTAATTTATGTGATTTGTTCGCCACTCTGTGTGACTTAGTCGATGTACCTTGTCCAAGTGGTTTAGATAGTCGCTCCTTAGTATCATTGATGACTGGTCAAAATGATGATTGGTCAAACGAAACTGTCTCTCAATTTGGTTCTACCAATTTGATGATTAAGCAGGATCATCTTAAATATCAATACTATGGTCGTAATGGACCAGAAGTTCTCTTTAATCTCAAAATTGATCCTAGTGAGACGAAAAATTTCATCGACCATCCAGATTATACAGACGCAGTACAACAATTCCGGCAAAGATTAAGTCAGCTGGGACATGGCCCAGACGCTAACGCCGCATATATTAATGCTGGCTATAGTTTATAATTAGTTAAATCATGTTATACAATAGATTGATGACGAAACTTTGTCTTCTGGTTTGTTGCCTGATGTGTATCCCGATGTGGTGCCTGTCAAATCCACTAGCCGAAAAAATGCTAGCTGATTATCCTGATCGAATTACAAAAGATGGTGATTTAATCGTATTACCATCTCATGGTACAGCTTACTTGGGTACTGATTTTCATGGGAAGTTGGATTTTTTCGATCAGTGGATTAAACGTACCAATCTTATTGATCAAATCGCTGCTGGTCAGGATGTATACGGTCTAATTCTCGGCGATGCAATTGACCATAAACTGACAGAAAAAATACCGGATCCCGAATCAGACTCTAAACTAGTAAGTCGAGTTATGGAATTGAAAAAAGAACTTGGTCCGAGCGGGGATCGGTTGATCTACTTAAAGGGTAATCATGAAATGGCGGCTACCGAAATTTATGCTATGTTAAAAGCAAACGGCATGAATAGAGAGAATCGTGAGGAAATGATTGCTTCTCTCTATCGTAGCCCCCAAGGCAATTACTTCAAACAATTTAACTTTATCGAGAGAATGAGTGATGAACAATATAACTTCTTGAGAAAGTTACCTGTTATTGCTATAGGAAAGAATGGTCTTGTCGCTGTCCATGCGGGAACTTCATTCGCTACAACTCAATTAGCGGATTTGATACAACCAACGGAAAAGATTTTGACTCAACTTTTATGGGGGCGTCCAGATGTTGCAATGAGCAATGGCTATACGCACCAACAGACAAAAGATTTTCTACACAAAATCGGGGGGCGATTTTTATTAGTTGGACATACCCCACTAAGCTATTTACCTGACAGAAGTATAAAGGATGGCATTTCTTTGTTGCACGACAAGCAGGTAGTATTTACCTCTGGCCATGGCGCATTACCTGGCAAATCCTCCTACCTTTCAATTGACCTTTCAAGAACCTATTCGGATGTTTCTGAATTCAAATATGGGGCTGAGATACATTCCCTCTTCCTAGAATAAACTGTGCGAAAATTTTTGAGTCTAATTACTTAGAGTGGAATTTATAAGTTATTTTTTGATATACACCAAAGAACTAATTTAGCATTTGGGAGCATTCCATGTTTATCATACACCGTCGGTTCTTACTATTTCTTGGCCTAATCATCACAGCTATTAGTACAAATTGTATAGCAAAAAATATTAACCAAAGAGAATTGAAAATAGACGATCTTTTCCCCCATGACCAAGTTTTGGATGTACAAATTACGATTGATTCCAAGGATTGGGATTCCATTCGTTACCAATCTCGCAATTTTTTTGAAGCATTGAATGAAAGTCGACAACATGCTCCCATTGATCATCCTTACACATATGTTGAGGCTAGTATTTTAATTGATGGTGTTGAGTTCTCTCAGGTTGGTATTCGCAAAAAAGGTTTTCTTGGATCACAAAATTCCACTCGCCCATCGATCAAGGTAAAACTCAATCATGTGGACAAAGAAGGACAAATTGACGGATTGACTAATTTGACCTTTAACAATAATCAACAAGATGTTAGCTTAATTAGCCAATTTATGGGGTACGGTTTATTTAATGCGGCTGGTATACCTGCTCCTCGTTGTGCTTACGCTAATGTGGTCGTTAATGGTCAAGACCTAGGTATTTATGCTCATGTAGAAAGAATACATCGGCCCTTCTTAAAACGAGAATTTGGCAATGACGATGGCGTATTATATGAAGGTACAGCAGTTGATTTTTACCCGGGTTGGTTAGGTAGTTTTGAACACAAGTTAGGTTCAGACGAGGTTGGACGCAAAAAAATTCAAAAACTAATCGATGTTTTGAATAATCCTAATGACAACATTGAGTCGCTAATTGGAGAATTAGTTGATCTTGAATCTTTCTATGCCTTTTGGGCTATGGAAGGATTACTTGGTTTTTGGGACGGTTACTCAGGTAATCGAAATAACTTCTTCATTTATCTTAACCCAAAGACAGATAAATTCCACTTTATTCCTTGGGGCGCCGATAGCATGTTTGAAAGATACAGTCCTATCCGAGATGACAGAAGAGATCCTGTTTCAGTCAAGACACAGGGCTTAATATCCAATCGATTGTATCAATTGAAATCAGGTCGTCAGCGTTACCAAAACGCGTTGGAAGAAATTATGGCACAGAATTGGAGTGATACTGCTTTATTAGCAGAAACAGAAAGAATTCAAGCTTTAGTCAAACCTTATCTAGCTGTTGGAGATGAGTACGAATCAAATTACAATCAAGATGAAGCCAGAGGTTGGATTGAATGGGCGAGAAATGCATCTCCCGAAGAACGCCAAGGAGCTATAGACAGTGAAAAATTTAGGAACTTATCAGCAAAAACGCAAGAAATGATACTCGAAGGTATTAATGACCTAGAGAATGTAGAACAAAAAGAATCATCAAGAAAAGTGGATAAAGATAAAGTCGAAGAATCGGATGATGCGTGGGAAGAAGGTATAAAAAAACAGCCATTTTATCGATTTGATCGAGCTTTGGAACAAAGGAGACAGTTCATTCGTCAACGTGATCTCGATATCACAGAAGAAATTGCCCAAGGGATGCCGAAGTGGAATGCCAAACCCGCGGACCCGGCTATTATTCCGTCCTTCGATAACTTGAAACCAAAAGGAGATTCAATTTGGAGCGCTGCTGCTGAGGGAAATCTTAATTCAGTCAAAAAATATCTAGCGAAGGGTTTAGATATTAATGCTAAAGGTGGTAGTTTAAAATCTTCTGCATTATTATCAGCAATACTGTATGATCAAGTTAAAATGGCTGAGTTCCTGATCCAGAATGGTGCTGATGTTAATACTAAGGGGGACGATGGAGGAACAGCCTTACACGCGGCTGCTTTTTTAGGTCAGTATGAAATAGCCAAACTATTGATTCAAAATGGCGCTGATGTCAATGCCAAAAATAACGAAGGTGAGACTGTCATTAATGGCACTATGGCAGATTGGGAGACAACCAAGTTTATTGCTGGTATGTTACAACTGAAACTGGATCGAGAACCCGTTGAAACTGGTAGAAGTCAAATTGTTGAATTGCTACGAAAAAACGGGGCGACAGCTGAATTTTCTGATCCTACTAATAACGATTTTTGGATAATGGCGGGTGCTGGGAACATACAAGCAGTCAAAAAATATCTAGCGAAGGGTTTAGATGTTAA
>JACLAC010002026.1_pt1 | contig 46426 bp, 39 predicted proteins | sample 8027881 | NCBI WGS metagenome assembly JACLAC01 (sample SAMN15725517, study PRJNA655200) | protist metagenome | isolation source: fluorescence activated cell sorting (FACS) single amplified genomes of... | place: Spain: Blaines Bay Microbial Observatory, Mediterranean Sea | collected 2016-01-19 | reverse complement strand
CTGCGCCCAAACCGATGGCTTCTCCAAGGGCATAGGTTTCACGCTCTGTACCTACCTGCAAGCCTAGCAGATAGCGGCCAACTTCTGGCTCGTATTGAGGAGTCAGTTCCAGCAGTTTGGTTTGTCCGTTCCGAACCAGTTCGACTGTCATTGGAATGGGATTGGCTGGAGCTGCAGGTTGGCTTTGCTGCACCAAACGAGAAATGTCTGACCAGTCACTTACATCTTCACCATTCAGGCGCATGATGCGGTCTCCAATTTCCAGACCCGCTTCCTCGGCTGCAGAACCAGAACTAATGACACCTATGACAGCAGGAATGTGAGGCACCCAACCAACTTCCCCATAGTTCTGCACTTCACGCATTGTGCTCTGTACCTCAACCTCTCTGCCGCTTCGCAGCACGGTCAGGGAAAGAGAATCTGCAGGTGTCAGCGTTCCCCATTCAGATTGAAGCCCTCGCCAATTACGGATCTCTCGACCATTGACCGCAATCACCTCATCTCCGGCTTGCAAACCAACCGAGGCTGCGAAGCTCTCTACCTTAACTTGTTGAACCACTGGAGGGGCCGAAAGATATGCTGGAGCATCAACACCCACCAGATACACAAGCGGCATGAAGATAAAAGCAAAGACAAGGTTCATCGCCGGCCCTGCGACTAGAATGTAGAAGCGTTGCCAGACTGACTTTGAAGCGTAGTTTTCAGGATCGTTGGGATCTTCGTCCATCACGTTCTGCCCAAACAATCGAACGTACCCTCCAAGTGGAATCCAACAGATTTGGTAATCCGTGTTGCCTCTACGAAAACCTGTCATCTTGGGCGGAAAGCCAATCGAGAAAGTTTCGACACGAACATTGACGTGCCGAGCCGCAAGGTAGTGCCCGAGCTCGTGAATAAAGATCAGAAATCCCAGAACAACAATGAAGGAAAGAACCGTAGTGATCATGAAGTTGTTTCTAGCAAGTGGCGGAGTTGAGATCGACCCCAGCGATCCGCAGCCAGGGCATCATCCACCGAGTTGATATGTTGAAGATAATTTGGACATTCTGGTTTCTGTCGCCAGCGATCCAGAAGCGACATCAGCCTTTGAAGATAACTTGCGATGTGGTTGAAGTGCAACTCTTCATCTAAAAAAGCTTCCACAACTGTCTCATTTCCACCATTCAAAACCGCTGGTGCTGCCCCACCCTGGCGCAAAGCTGCCAACGCCAAACCGAGACAAGGGTAACGGACCGGATCAGGATTTTCAAAATGCAAAGAACCAAGTTCGCACAGGTTTAATCTTGGCAGTGCTAAGGGCAGGCGTTCAGGATAACCTAGGCAGTATGCCAATGGAATACGCATATCGGGTTGTCCAAGTTGAGCAATCAGGGAACCGTCAACATATTCAACCAGAGAGTGAACAATGCTTTCTCGATGAATCACCACTTCAATTTTTTCCAGAGGAATCGCAAAAAGCCAGTGGGCTTCAATCACTTCGAGCCCCTTATTCATCATTGTTGCTGAATCGATGGTGATCTTGTTGCCCATCTCCCAGTTGGGATGTTGTAGCGCGGCTTCCTTGGTAATTTCTGAAAAACTCTCCAGTGGCAAATCTCGAAAAGGACCGCCAGAAGCGGTTAGAATCAGTGAAACCACATCTTCCCGCCGATGACCAATAAGAGACTGATAAATCGCATTGTGTTCACTATCCATCGGCAAGATTCGGCTCCCACTTCGATGGGCAACTTGCATGAACAACTCCCCTGCGAGCACCAAGGACTCTTTATTTCCAAATACCAGATCCTTTCCGGATTCCAAAGCTTGGAGGCAAGGTGATAATCCGGCACTTCCAACAATTCCTGTGACCACCAAATCTACATCAGGGTGTTGTACCAACTCGCAATTTCCTTGGTCACCACAAAGAATTTCTAACTCAGACTCCGTGAACAGTTCTCTCAGTTGATTGACTTGATCCGAAGCTTCGACGACGACCTGCTTCGGTACAAACTCTTTAATCTGATCAACAAGCACGTCGATTGAGCGGCGGCAGCTCAGTGAGTGTATCTTGAAACGATCGGGGAATTGCCTAACGAGACTTAGAGTACTCCCTCCGATGGAACCAGTAGAACCCAGTAGAGCAATGGATTTTGGATTCATGCGATAAGCAGCATCCAGTAGTAAAAGAAAGGGGTCGTGAGCAGGAAACTGTCCAACCGATCCAGGATACCACCATGACCAGGTAGTACCTTTCCAGAGTCTTTGACCCCACAAAGACGCTTCATTTTCGATTCAACCAAATCTCCAACTTGACCCAAGACGGAGATGAGAAAAGTGAGCAACAATGCCATTGGCCAGGAAAATTCCAGCCAATTTACGGCAATCACCGAGCCAACAAGCATACTCCCTACTGTCCCACATAAGCTCCCCTCACGGGTTTTCTTCGGACTGATTCCAGGAGCAAGAGGAGTTTTGCCAAATTTGCGTCCACCAAAATAAGCGAGACTATCCGTGAGCACAATCACAACAAGTAATAGACATAGATTCAATTCCCCATGGGGGAGATCCTTGATCAGTGTAATGTGTGGGAAGCTCCAACCAACCCAAAACAGCCCAAATAAAACCCAGCCCAAAGAATGCAGTTCCTCCAATTGCTGCTTGCGGGAGAAGACCATCTCATTCAGAATCCAGCCACCGGCAACCAAGATCAACATGGCATTCAGGGCACCAATCCCTCCCAAAAGTGGGCTGATACTTAGAAAAAAAGCGGAGTATAGCCAGCCTCGCCGATTCAGGTGTACTTTCTGTTGGGAGAGCATTGCTCGGTATTCCTGCATTCCGAGTATGACGACTACTAAAACCAGCAAGCCAACCCATTGGGTGGTCCCATAGGCCAGCGAAAGGATTGCCACTAACACCATCACCATACCACTGAGCAATCTCTGCGTTAGGTTGGAAGACCACCAGGTGGTTTGGCTCTCTTCAGACATGCAGTTTTAATTTCAAATAGGAGATGTTAGGCAGAGACAGGTGTGATATCACCCATCCTACGTTGCCGCTGTTGGTAGGCTTGTAAGGCTTTGTGAAAATCATCTTTCGTAAAATCAGGCCAGAGAATCTCAGTGTAGTAAAACTCTGCGTAGGCTGCCTGCCAGATGAGAAAATTGGAAAGTCTTTGTTCTCCGCTTGTACGAATGATAAGATCCGGATCGGGCAGACCAGAAGTGTACAAATGCTGATGGATGGCCTCTTCATTAATTTCTCCAGCTTGAAGTTCTCCATCCTCAATTTTTCGGGCCATTTGCTGCATCGCTCTGACTAGTTCCGCACGTCCACCGTAGTTGAGAGCAAGATTCAGCGTCAGGCCTGTATTGTTCTGAGTCAAATTCAAAGCGTTTTCTAGCGGTTTGTGAAGAAATTCTGGAAGGCGGGCGGTATCTCCTGAGATCCGCATACTTACGTTATTTTCTAGCATCGTTCCGAGTTCCTTCTGCAGATATTCGTGAAGCAACTCCATTAGAACATTGACCTCTTGGCGAGGGCGAACCCAATTTTCTGTGGAAAAGGCATAAAGAGTGAGGACCTGCAATCCAAGTTCCGCTGCTGTTTCAACAACGGCCCGCACCGCACGAACTGCATTGCGATGTCCTTGGAATCTAGGAATCAATCGCTGCTGGGCCCAACGCCCGTTACCATCCATGATAATGCCAACATGTTGGGGAAGCCGGGCAAGATCCAATTGAGAAGGGACTGGAGGCGATGGCATCTGAAGTTATGAGCAAGCTGTGGGAGACTTGATCCGAAGAAAATTGAGTTGCAAAAGCTAAGTCAGGCCTGCTCCCAACGCAAGGTTTTTGTAGATTTGAAAGGAAGTTCACCAAGCCAAAGCGGGCTCAAAGCATACTGGTTTCCACCCAGACCCTCAAACCACATGGAATAGTGACTGAATTTCGTAAAATACTACTGATTCAACTCCGCCGATTAGGCGATGTGCTGATGACCACACCGGCAATCCGTCAGCTTCACCAAGCCTTGCCTGATGCTGAAATCACTTTTCTGACTGAAGCTCCATCTGAACAACTCTTACAATACAATCCGCACTTGAGCGAGGTCTGGTTACTACCAAAGAAAATGACTTGGGGAGAGAGTTTCAACTTCCTAAAACAACTGCGTCAAATGCGCTTTGACTGTGTACTCGACTTCTTTGGTAACCCAAGAAGTGCCTTCATTAGTAGACTTAGTGGGGCTCCCACAAGGGTCGGCTTTGATTTTCGCGGAAGAGCTTGGCACTACACTCACGCTGTTCCTCTCCAGCATGGAGTCGGCTACGCAACTTCCCATAAACTCCAACTGCTGGAAGCTTTGGGATTGAGGGTCGATACAAAAGATCTTTTACCCGAATTTCCAGTTAGCGTGGAGGAGAGCGTTTTTGCGATCGGCTTGCTGGAACAACTAGGAGTGCAGCCAGACGATAGAGTCATTTCGATTTCCCCAGTATCTCGCCAACCTTACAAGCGATGGCCATTGGAAAACTTCGCCCAACTTGCAGATTGGTTGATTGAACACTACGAAGTAAAAATCCTGTTTGTTTACGGACCTGGGGAGCAGGAGTTTGTTGATGAGGTACGAAGACAGATGCGCTACGAGGCTCTTCCAAATTATGACCCACCAAACCTCGCTCAGACTCGGGCTCTTTTTGAACAGGTGATCATGCACATTGGTAACGATAATGGGCCAAGGCACTTTGCGGTGGCTGCGGACACGCCAACTATAGCAATTTTTGGAAGGCCCTTGGCTATGAATTGGACGCCACCCAACCAAAACAGACATTTAAGTTTCGAATTTAATCCAGGATGCAAGACGCAGTGTGATTACCCAAACTGCCAGTTGGAGTGTTTGAACACCCCCCTAATGATCGTACAGGAAGCGATTGCAAAACAGTTGATGGTACAAGACAATCCAATGTTACCATTATGAAAATCCTGCACTGGCTACACACTCGAAATTGGGGTGGGTTGGAAAAATTCGTAGTTCTCTTCGCCTGCGAGCTGCAAAAGCAGAATTGCAAAAACACGATCTTTTTCAGCCATCGGAATGGGATTGCAGACAGTAGAGAGCTACTCCAAAATTCTTCTGTAGAACTGAGGTCTGGCAACCATTTGGATCTTTGGCAGACTCTGAGAGAACAATCCCCTGATGCAATTATTCATTATACTGGCACTACAATGCATGCCGCTTGGCTGGCTGGTTTGCTTAAATGGCCTAAAAACCACATTAGGATTTTCATGCATGGTTTTGGTCGTAAGCACGACATCTATCATCATTGCCTTTATCAAAAATTTAATTGTGTTTTCCCAACTAGATTGACCCACAGTCAGTCCAAAGAACGGATACCTCTTCCTGAGAGATGTCGCTATTTCCAGTATTTTGGAGTCCCTTTGGCTCGAAAAGTCCAAAAAAAATCTTGGAATTCGCCCCTGACACTGGTCTCCCTGTCAAGAATCGAACCTGCGAAAAGGATTTTTGAATTAGTTGAGGCTGTCGTAACCGCTTTTCAAAAGAACCCAAGCCTTCAAGAGCGGTTCGTCCTCAAGATTTTTGGAAAACCTCATGATCATGATACAAAGGGGCAGGAGTATCTGCAGCAAATTCAGCAAACGGTACCTCAACATCTTACTGCAAAGATACTTTTTCCTGGTTTTACCAATGAGCCTGACTTGATACTGGAGCAATCCCACTTTCTCTTCTTCACATCCCAGAATGAGTTTTACGGATTTTCTTTGCTTGAAGCACTGGCCACAGGAACACCAACAATTACTGTTAGGCAAGGAAGCTTCGCAGAATTGAATCAGGAGAATTATGGTCGTTTTATCGATCACGCAAACCCCAGATCTGTACAGAAGGTTCTTGAGGAAATCAATGACATGTCAGAACTTGAATATGAAACACTTCAGGAAAACGCCAGAAATCGGGCAGAAGCAGAATTTGATATATCGAAAACAACAGATCAGTTTCGGCAGTGGCTAATCACCCACTAGCCTAGAGATGCGTATTCTTCCCGAAAGGCCCCGTGGGGATAGGGCAGAATTTGGAAGGAATCCAGTGCGAGGGAGATGGTTGGATTTTCAAGAAAATGAATGGGAACTTTACCGTACCAAGCAGCCCATCCACTAAAAGTACTGGGTGGACCTAGTATCAGATCACATTTCGATAAAGCCATCAGGTCACCTACTAAAGTTCCTGGCCCTGAAAAATATGCCAGGCCTTGCTTTGGGTTTCCTTCCCACTGCACATCAGAGCAAATTAGGAAGCTGCATTTTCTAGGATGGTAAAGATCTCTGACTTCCAGCATTTTCATTAAGTATTGTTCTAAAGAGTAGAAAAAGCGACCTCCCACGAATTCTTTATAATCAGTCTGCCTCAGGTGAACTCCCACAAGAACATCTGTTTGTGATTTTATTTTTGTTACAAGCTGTGTCGCTTTCTCTTGATAAACATTTAAAGGTTCCAAAAAGCTGCGGATCTTATCTCCATGCCGTACAAACCATTCTCCAGGTGAATAGAAATGAAGTCCCTGTGCGAACAAGATATTCCAAGATTCTTGAAGAAAGTCATTCAAAAGAGAATCGGTTTGGATAAATTTAGAACTTTGTGCTTTCGCTACTCTTATCCCTGAATTCTTTGAGACCGCTAGGGGCTTGGCTAATTTATAAGCCGCACGGTTGGACCAATAAATCCACTCTCTAAAAGCTTCAGAGGAGGAAATAGAACCTTGATCTTTGGGAAATTTCCCCAATCTCTGATCCGCAGTCCCTTGAAAAAATAACGAATACTCAGCGAAAGCCGGATTCAGTAATCTCACTTCTTTCTCTAGCGAAAAAGCAATCCAGTGCGCATAAAGTTGAAGGCGGTTGCCAAGTCGACCGGTTTTTTTGCTAATAATTATGGTTTTTTGCAAAAGTTAAGTGCTAGTTGAGGGTTCATAATGAGAGTATTCCAATAATCTTGACCGTTGATTGAGATACTGACTTGAGGGTGTTGCCAAACCAATTGAACTGAATTCTTTTCGCAAGTTGCTGGGGAAAACACAGAAACTTTGTAGAAAAACCAAGTTAGCTCATTGTGATTTAAACTATTTTGCTACGGATACCGAAGGATCTGTCGGACACTTTGCTAAACTGTCCAATAGAGTTGAAGGACTTCCCTCATCGTGACAACGGTTACAGAATTGATACGTTAGAACAGAAATTTACATATCAGATTGAGCAAGGCACTCTCTCTAGAGAGCTAATGCAGTAATTGGCGATAAATAGAGTACTGGGGAAATTTCAGTAGATTCATCACAAGCGGAAACTCTGTTCTTGTGATCCTTAGTCTGGCTTGAGAAGCATTGAAAAATCTTAGGTCAACACGTTAAAGCCGGCACTTAAATCCAAAAGAACGATTCCAGCAGGAAGCTAATATAGCTCCACAAGCAACCGGCGCCGGGCGGTTACACTTAGGTCGGCCTCAAAGGGAGTCGCTACTTCCCCAGAAAAAACTGCATATTTGGATGAAAGGTGGGTGCGAGCAGGTTTGTCAATTAAGCGCAACCACCTTGTGAAAATTCTCCCAACCCCAGATTGTTATTTTTCAGCCCAAAATAGCAATGAAGGTTGGTTCTACCAGAGTCTAAGTTGGCAACGTTTACTTGATGGCCTGATTTTGCAAGGAAAAAAACCGAGATTTGCTTTGATTACGCCCTAACCGGCCCCGCATTTGCCAACAGCGATCAGGATGGTTAATTTCACAATTCTTGTTCTCTGGAAAAAGTTGCTGATTGCTGCAATGATGTAAAGCCGATCTCTAAGAAACCATCAATCTAACAGGTCATATGAACGAAACTCCAGCCAACCAGAAAACCCCCACAATTATTCCGATTGCTGGGGGCAAGGGTGGAGTGGGCAAAAGCTTGATTGCTGCAAACCTGGCTATTGTGCTGGCAAGACTGGGCCACAAGACAATCGGAATTGACTTAGATCTAGGCGCAGCTAATCTTCACAGTTGCCTCGGACTCAGTGGAGGCACGCCACCAGGAATGGCACGTTTCTTACGCTCAACGGACCAAGCTCCACTAGAATCGTATCTGGCTCGCACTCCGCACCGAAATCTGCATTTGCTAGCTGGAGATGAAGGAAATCCCTTCCTAGCTCAATTGAACGTGGCTCAGCAGCGACGGCTAGTGCAACAGATCCGGGCACTCCCTGCAGAATATGTAATTCTGGACCTAGGAGCAGGCAGTTCGTTTAGTACTTTGGATTTCTTTCGAATTGCACATAAGGGCTTGTTGGTCACAACTCCAGAAATCACTTCACTGCAAAACTTGATGAACTTCCTGAAGAATCTGGCTTTTCGGGTAATTGAACATGCCCTGCCACAAGATCGTTCTGTCCACCGCAAGCTACAGACTCTTTACGCATCTCCATTAGAATTGAAAAGTAAACAACCTAATTTGATAGAAAGCTTTCTCAGTTCTTTAGATCCCAAGATTGAAGAAAAAGTTTTGAGTAGCTGGCACCAATTCAGACCGCGATTGGTCTTCAACCGTGGTTTGGGACCTGATGATCTCTCAATGATTCCCGAGTTGGAAAACCACTTAAGGTACCAACTGGATTTGACTGTGGAATTTATTGGCTACATACCGGAAGATCACGCCGTGCTCAATTCACTGAGGCAGGGTAGATCATTGATGTCTTTTGCTTCTACCAGCAATGCTGGCCAGGACGTGATCCGTCTCGCCCGAAGAGTACTTCGTCTGTGGGATCAGCCCATTCCCAACAGTGCCCGACAGTTACAGCAATATACTCAGCGCCTCTACCCGGAAAGCTCATCACAATGATTTTGTATTCAACGGGTGAATCTCAACTCTACTCTACTGGTTTGAAAGCGTGATGTGGTTGTTTCGAAAACTGGGTTCAATTTGATCTGCTCTGCTGCGAGCAGCCCTTCTTTGAGCAACAGATTACGAATGTTGTAAGCACGCTGTTGCGCTAGCTCTTCCAAGTCCCGATCCTCGATAGGAATCTCATCTAGTAGCTTCAACCGAACCTCTGTTTCACTGAGTCCCTGCGGGCTACCGTAGATTCGCTGAAACATTTGCTTCAAGTAGTTTTGCTGCTCATCTACGGTAAGAGTCATCTGTGCTGAGATCAAATCTTCGCCATTCAACCGAATTAGCTCTGCAATTTTCTCACGGAGAATTTGTCGATTCAGTTCCTGCTCTCGTAAGGCAGCGATCTCTGTTTCACGACGTAAGAGTGTCACCAATTCCATTTTCAGCTGGGGTCGTTCCTTCAACACATCTCTCAATTGATCCAGTTTTGTTTTTTCTGCAGCTGGGATCTCCAAACTTCCTGGTCGAAAACGGATGATCTGAGTGTTCTCGTCCAAATCCCCATCAAAAACAGCATCGGTAACTAGCGTGAATGGGGCGGTAACAGCCTTACTGATCAGAGTAACAAAAATGGTCAGAGTAGCGTCCCAGAGCCCGAACTCTGGATCCTCGAGGTTTCCGCTAACAGGTACAGAAAGATCGATAGTGCCTTGCGGATCGCGAAGTAATCCGACAGCTAGCTCCACTGGGAGGTCCAGCGTGTCTGGTCCAGGAGTTTCAGGGCCTAGCACTAGTCTTTGAATGAGGAGATTGTTCTCAACATCAATTTCATCTCCAGCTGTTTTGTAATCAACAGACAAATCCGCACTTCCTCGGTCAAAACGATAGCCAAGATAGCGCTCTGCATAAGTATTAGCCCAGAGAAGATCAAAATCTTGTGAGTACAGTTTGCCATTGATGCCCCAGGAATCCCGGTGCCAATCAAGATTCAGTTTTGCTTCGAGCGGAGCAACACCTTCCCAACGCCCTTGTAAATCCAGCTCTAAAGGAACATCTAAGCCCAAAATGTTTTGAATATCACCTTTGATGTTTTGCAGCGTGATAAGCACTGGCTTAGCATTACTTGCATCATCCCAGCTCAGATTGCCGCTCTCCATAGAGAGTTTTTGCAGGAAAACAGGCCCTGGCTCCAGATCAGATTCTTCTTCCTCCTCCTCACTCTCAAAGAGTATCATCCATTCCAACTCCCCATCAGTTTGTCTCCGGATTGGTAATTCAAAATCTGACAATCGCATCGATCCCAAATCTAGGATAAAAGGATCGAATTCTAGCAGTCCATTCTCGGTTTCAAGCACATCCCACCGGCCCATGAATTGACCAGTTTCCTTGACAATCAAACTCGCATCTCGAATACGAGCAAGACCATTAAAACGTAGCCACTCACCGACGAGATCAAATTTGTAGTAAAATCGTCCCTGAAGGGTGCCGAGAGCTTTTGTAGCTTTCAGTGGCACATATTCAATCCAGTAGGGTTGCCAGGTTAGTAGATCAAAATCTACTAGATCGACATCGAGACTCAGGTCCTTGTCAAAGCGAATGGAACCAGTAACAGACCCCTGTCCGGTCTCATCCAGCTTTCCCTGTAGAGTAAAATTTTCGATCCACTGCCGATCAGTATTCAGGTTTTTGACCTCCAGGGATCCGTTGCTAATTACCAACGGTGGCGTTGGAGTCAGTAAATCTTGCCAACTCAAGCGATCTAGGGTTGCGTCTAGTCTGGTAAGTTCCACTTGCCATGGAGTCTCATCACTAGAATCGGTCGTTCCATCTTGGTTGGTAGCAGTTGGTAGCCATCGTTCCCAATTGAGGCGACCATCAGGCAACGAGGCGAGTTCAATCCAGCCCTTATCTACAGAAACGCTTTCGAGAAGAAGATCCTTTTTGAGCCAATCAAGATCCCATCCCAAAGCTATGACTTTGGGTAGCTTGAGCTCTGGTTGAATAGCATCTGAAGGGGTTATCTGAAACTGCTGTAGATCCAGTTTTGCGAACTTCGCCTGCTGTTTGGCCCATGACAAATCTAGCCCCAGTGCTGTCAACTGTTCCAGATCCAGACTTGGCGATGTCAAAGAATCCCCAGGAATCTTCAAATCTTGGAATTGAAGTGCTCCCAGATTGAGGCGCTGGTCCTGAACTGCTAACGACAGACCTCCACTGGCCAAGCCCCTTAAGGTCAGATCAGGAATAGCAGAGTTGGCTGTTTTGACAGATAATTCACGGAGATTCAGAGACTCGAATTCAAACCATTGCTTCGGCCATTGGACAACTGCTCCGCTCAGGGAAAGCTCTGCGAATTTGAGTTCTGGCAAGGCTTCTTGTGCTTCAACAAGTTCCAGATCCCAGAGATGAAGCTTCCCTCCGTCTATTCGTACCTGGAAAGGACTCCAATTGAGTTGCAATTGCACAGCGGTGTTCATGCGACCAGAGTTGATCTGCCAAGGCAGTTGATCACGATAGTAGTTTTCCCAAGGTAGTAATTTTAGATTCGCCTTGAGTGCACCTCTCCAAGTTTGCTCACTCCAACTTGCAATACCATCCAGTGAAAACTCTTCCTGCTCAAGTGTTGTGAATTTAAGCTTTGTTCGACTTTCTCCGGACAGTGGCCAACTAAAATCGTTCATCTCTAGCACAGGGATTCGGAGTAGTTTTTTGATTTCTTCCTTGTTCTCTCGCTGATGAATCAGGTTCAGCGCCCCACTGTCAACCCGAAGTTGATTGAGTTGAACTTGCCATGCTGTTTTCTGATCATTCTTCTTTGGATTCTTTGGAGATAGTGAGGGAACCAGTTGATTCCAATTAGTGGTCCAGTCCTCATCAAGAGATAATAGAAATTGGGGTTGCTTCAAGGAGAGAGATCTTATCGAAATTTGATTTGCCGGCAGATTTAATTCACCACTGATTAATCCCAAGCTTGCAAGCTGTAGCCATGTTTCTTGGCCTCGATCCAACTGAAAATCTTCCAATTGCAGTGAGGTCTTCTTCAGTCTGGGAAGTTGGGCTGCAGGATCCCACTCAAAATCTGTTTTCAGATTTAAACTTCCTTTCATTGCAACGGGTATCACATCTTCAGGAAATGGTGTGAGTTCAGCGAGTTCAAATTCCCTCAAATCTAATCGTCCCTGACTACTTAGGTTGCTTGGATTGAAAGCACCCTCGAATGAAAGACTAGGGCCCCCTTCCCGAGCTAACTTAATACTCAGAGACGTTTTTCTGGATGAAATAGGTAGTGTCAGTTCACCAACTGAAAATTGATCCAACTGCCATTCTTGAGGTGTTGCTGGATGGTTCTTTTGATCGATAAAATGAAGCTTCCCTTTTGAAATGCGGAGCCCTCCCATCTCCACCGATAATTGCTCAATATCTGAAATTTCCTCAAGAGTATTTCCAGATGTTGTTTTGAAAATCTGATCCCAGAAGAACGCCCCATTCTCGGTACGTGTTAACCAGGCTTCGAATTCACGCAATTCGACTTCCCCTAAAGCTACCTGTAGGCTTGGCAATACCTGAATCTTTGGAATTGGAACCTGAAGATGGCTGATTTCCAGCAACCGTTTAGAAGCCTCGCCAGGGAGACTGTTCTGAATGCTGAGCCTTTGGATTTGCACCGATCCGCTGAGGGCAAACTGTTCAAAAGGTTCAGCCTGAAATCCTAATTTGAGATCTGCGTCAACCAACCCGTCCTGAAGTTGGAGTGCCCACTCTTTTGGGAGATACTGCTGAAAATCCGGCAGGTATAGATTCTTCAGTTGAACGTCGAGACGAACGGTCTCTGAGGGAGCAATGGTGAATTCCTGCGCAACCACACGCAGCCTGGTTTCTCCTAACTGTGCAACTAGAGTCGCTGGGCCAGAAACCTGAGCTGGTTGAAGCTGAAATGACGAGATTGCTGGGAGGCGAAAATTCAGTCCAGAAATATTGTAGGTTTGATCGTGGGGCACGTCCTGAAACCGCAGTTTCCCCTGCCGAACTGTGATTGTCCTAATTTCAAAAGGAAACTTTGCTTTTTCTTGAACGGAAGAAGTTCGATTTGTTTCAGGAGTTGTAATTCGCTCAATCAGGTCGGAGAAATTGAGGCGGTGTTCACCAAGATGAGAGACACGGAGGTAAGGAGAAATTAATTCAACTTCTTCAACCACCAACGCCCATTGCCAGAGGCTATTCCAACTCAGATCAATAACAATTTCTTCAAGTGAAACGAAGGTTTCTGAAACCTCAGCCTCGCGGATTTCCAAACCCTGCAGGATCAACTTGAGAGAAAGCGGCTCCACTCGTACCTGCGTGAGTTGGACTGGACGCCCTATCTGCCTTTCAAGTGCTGTTGGCAACTGCTTTTGTAACCAGCCAGGTCCTCCAAAATAGAGGACAGTCAGCCCAGCCAGCCCAAGCAGATTCAGGATGAAGACCACCCAAAGAATTCTTTGCACCCAACGCAAGGTCTGTTCTCTAGTGAGTCAGTTGACTGAAATATTGGGAAAAATCCCGAACGGTAGGAGGGATTTGCCGAGAAAAAAACTCAGAGGTGGGTGTGCTGGAAATGTTCCATGCGGTCTTGGTAGTAGCGGAGGCCCATGTGATCCACGTTACGGATGTCAGATTCAGCTCGTTCTAGGGCGGTTTTGGCAGTATCAGCTGCTTCTTGCCAGCGTCCTTGAAGGGCATAGCTTTCTGCAAGAGTATCCAAAATATAGGCAGCTGGCTCCAATGCTACTGCACGTTCTGCAAGTGCTACGCTCTCCTGCACTTTTAGGGGTTGCTCCGCAAAGTGTTGTGTCAGGAGCCAAGCCAAGTTATTGAGTGCTCTTGGGTTTTCAGGTTCCCAGACTAACGCTTTTCGATAGAGTTCTTCAGCACGTCCAAACTCTGACTTTTCGTAGAATGTATTTGCCGCCTGAATCAACAACCCTACATCCGCTGGTGTAGTTTCCGAAACGATGTTTTCCAATTGCCAAAAAATCAGGCTCTCTTTAGCGTGCTGTGAAGTACTGTAAACGCTTGCGGATAGCAAAAAACCAAAAAGTAACAGACAGCCACTTTGGATCGTTTTCACTCTTTGGTCGTGCTGTGTAACTCTCTCTGGTTGCACTTCACAGAGTTTTAGGAATTCCAATCTCTGCTGAATCCCATAGTGATGCCAATTGTCTTGATGCAGCGCAATTCGGTTCAGGTAACCAACTTTCTTCAGAGCATTGGCAAAAGGTTCCCAACCACATCTCAAAAAGGCATTGCAATCCGCTTGACGCTCAAAATTTCTGCTCAGAAATCCGATTCCTCCCCGAAGAAATAAAGCCAGAAGCCCGACCAGTAAAAATCCCTGTAACCAGTCTGGCGCTGTGACGCCCGTTGTCCATTGTGTAAACTCTACCCCAACCAGAATCAGGAAGAGCAACTCTATAAAACCAAGGAAAGCAAGTGCATAGAAAAATAGATGCCAGCGCCGGAGATGTCCTGCTTCGTGCGCCACGACTGCGCGTAATTCCTGTGAACTCAAATGGGCCAGCAGTTGTGGACTGACCAGTAGAAAGCGAGCCCAGGGAAGAATTCCAATCACTCCAGCTGTTGCCGTCTGGGTGATGTGTCCGGGCCAACAAAACACACCTTGCACAGAAGTTCGGTTGGCTTTCAGTTCAGCAGCGATCTCATCTTTCACATCTGAGGGAACAGGTTGTACTCCCCAACTCAGCACCACAAACCAGGGCGCAGTTCCCAACAAAATCAACACACTCAATCCTAACTCAACCAGCACTTGGTTGCTGACTGCCTCATCAGGAATAGTCTTATCGAGCAGAAGAGTGAGTCCTAAGTGTAAGCCAGTAATCAAAATCAAAGGAAGTTGCAGGCGTAGCGTCTGGATCGTCTTCAACCACTTTTGGCCATCTGTCCTCCAAGGGTGAGCCGCAAAACTGTCAGCCATCCAGTAGACCAATACCAAGAGGAAAACGACCGTGGCTTGATCCATCCTTATGCTTTCCCAGTACGTAGCCAATTCAATAGGCAACCGGGTGGCCCAACTCAAACCCGCCCAAAGTCCGGCAACGGCCCATCTTGGGAACGCTTGAATCCAAAGTCTGTTTGATTGAGACTGCCACTGCCCAAGCAACAGACTGCTGATCAGAAGCAGGATCAAGGTTTCGATTGGTTCGAGAGGAATTACAGCTTCGTTGGGTAGCATCGGCAATACCAGCAATGACAGCCCTAGCGAAGCGAGAATCAATGGTAGGAAAGGCAGAAACATTTGTTTTCCTTCTGTGAAAATCCTATCAAATAAATTGGAAATGTAGAAAGCTTGAGCTATTTTGGGTAATTTTTCTCAACTCTTGCCTAGGACGCTGAGCATGGAATATTCGGCCAATGTACATGAGATCGAGCACGAAGGGAAACGGATCGTGCTGGTCGGGACCGCCCACATCTCACGAGAGAGTGTAGAAGAAGTAAGTCGGGTCATTGAACAAGAGCAACCCGATGCGGTGTGCATTGAACTCTGTGCCGCTCGCTACGAAGCGCTCCGCTATGGAGATCGCTGGAAGGAAATGGATCTCTTCAAGGTCATTCGTCAGGGTAAAGCCATGCTATTGTTGGCAAATCTTCTGATGTCTTCATTCCAGCGACGTCTTGGTGCTCAATTAGGCGTAGAACCTGGTGCTGAAATGGTTGAAGCTGCGCGTGTTGCCGAGGATCTAGAAGCAAAAATCGTGTTAGCAGATCGAGATGTTCGAGTGACCCTTCAACGCACATGGCGGAGACTATCTTTTTGGCGAAAGTGGAAGCTCAGCGGCCAGTTGATGGGCAGTATGTTTGTCGATGATCCCATTCAGCAAGAAGACATTGAACGCATGAAGCAAAGTGATGTGCTGACGGATGCCCTCGAAACTTTGGCTTCTCAAGCTCCAGAGATGAAGGAGACCTTGATTGATGAGCGTGACCAGTATCTTGCTGAAAAAATCAGACAAACCGACAGTCCAAAGATTGTTGCAGTGGTTGGAGCCGGACACGTACCTGGAATCAAGCGTGAGCTTACAAAAGAGCATGATCTCAATGAGTTGGAACGAGTACCTCCTCCTGGATCACTCGGAACAATCCTGAAGTGGGGAATTCCGGCATTGATTATCGGCTTGATTGTCTACGGCTTTACCATGGCGGATACCAGCGTCAGTTGGGAAATGATTGAACGCTGGTTCTGGATCAATGGCAGTCTGGCTGCTCTTGGTTCTGCCTTGGCGCTTGCCCATCCCCTGACCATCGGTTCTGCCTTCATTGCCGCCCCATTTACTTCTCTGAATCCTGCTGTAGCTGCGGGATGGGTCGCTGGCCTAGTGGAAGTTCTCCTCCGACGACCACAGGTTCGAGATTTTGAAGGCTTGATGACAGATGTTCAGGAATTCAGAGGCTTTTGGCGTAACAAGATCACACGTGTACTTCTCGTCGTCGTTTTTGCAAATCTGGGAAGCACAATTGGTACGATCACCGGTGGCTTTGCCATTGCTTCGTTACTCTAACTGACTGCAATCACAGATCTTCCAAATGTTCCTTTATCCAAGCAGCTCTCTCGCGGATGGCATCTCGCTCGTCTGAGTCCATTTTGTCCCAGGTACGATAGACCATGCCGATACGTGGATTTCGACTCAGCTTGTCACGATGTCGGTCATGGAAGTCCCAATATAAACTGTTGAAGGGACAAGCCAACATGCCATGTCTGGATTTCGCATCGTATGGACACTGCTCGCAATAGTGTCCCATTTTCCTGAGATAGTTGGCAGAAGACACATACGGTTTCGTTGCCAGCAATCCTCCATCGGCAAATTGACTCATTCCACGCGTGTTGGGCAATTCAACCCACTCAATTGCGTCGATATAAATTCCCAAATACCATTGATCGACCTCAGCTGGAGCAATCCCAGCCAACAACGCAAAATTACCCGTCACCATCAAACGTTGAATATGATGCGCATATGCATACTCGAGAGACTGACCTATAGAATGTGACAAGCAGCGCATTCTGGTTTTCGCGTTCCAGAACCAGGATGGTAGGGGGAGTTTGTGTCCAAGGGCGTTACTGTCTGAATAAGCCGGCATCTCTGCCCAGTAGATTCCCCGGATATATTCACGCCAGCCAAGGATTTGCCGAATAAAGCCCTCTACTTGGGCCAAGCTGATTTGATCTGGACGGTCCTCCCATTCTTGAACCACTCGATCCAGCACTTCCTTTGGATGTAGAATCTTCGCGTTTAGAGCAAATGAAAGCCTTGAGTGAAAAAGGAAAGGATCTTCCTCGGTCATTGCATCTTGATAACTTCCAAAATGAGGCAGCCCATACTTGCAGAAGTGCTCGAGCAATTTGAGACTCTGTGAACGATCAATAGGCCAGTCGAGTTGATTGTTTTGGATCGAGCCGATCGTCTTTACCCCTGCGTTCCGGACCATCTCCAAAAGTTCATCAACCTGGTTTGCCAACTTCACTCTTGGTGGAAAAGGGACTTGTCCATCGTACTTTTGCCGATTATCGGCATCAAAATTCCACTTGCCACCTGTTGGTTTTGAACCCACCATCAATAGACCTGTTTGCTTGCGCAAGTGACGATAGAAAGACTCAAGCAAGTACTGCTTTTTGCCAAAAAAGAAATCTTTGACCTCTTCTCGCTCACAGAGGAAATGTTCAGTATCTACCGTTCTTGAGGGCACCCCTAGTTGACTACTCAACTTCAGAAACAATTGATCCAGACGATACTCATCAGGTGCCTGATAAGCCCAGGTAGCTTTAGGATTTTCCTCAAGAACCCACTTCAGATTTTTACCAAAGGACTGCTGGTTTCTTGGATCGTCTAGTCCAAGATACAGAATCTTATGTCCCTTTGCCGAGAGATTAGCTGCAAACGCTCGCATCGCTGCAAAGAAAGCGATCAATTTCTGAATATGATGGGAAACATAATCGGTTTCGGAACGCACCTCCATCATCAGGTACAAAACTGCTGGGCTCACCTTTTCAAACCAACTGTGCCCCTCGTACAACTGATCCCCCAGAATGAGTCGGACTTCCTTAATTACCATCCAGTAGTACCTCCAATATATTTCTAGTAATTTTTTTGAGCATTTTTTGCAATTTTAGTTGTAATTAAAAAAATTAGACGTTAAATTAAATTTGTTTTTATAAACTCTTCCTCAAAAAATTCTCAATCATGGAGAAATCATGTTTACAGAATTCAACAACGTCGCAAAAGAAGTTTACAACAACATGTACGATCACGGCATGAAGAGTGTTGCGCTGATGGAAGATTCCCAGAAGCAATTCATTGCACTGAGCTACAAAGCTGTTGCTGGTGTTGAAGGCTGGAGTTCTTTCGTACAGCCAATGCAAGAAGCTCAGACACAAATGTTGGACATGAGCTACTCCGCAATGCGCACCGCTTCTTTTCAAATGAAAGCGATGACCGACGAAGCTGTCAGTAACCTTGAAAATACTGTGGTTTCCACGATGCCAAAAGCCAACTGATCGCTACACTCCGACTGACGTCCTCGCGAAAGCGTAGTAGACTCACTTGGGAATCTGCTGCGCTTTTTTTGTTTTTTACCTCCCTCGCTTGCATCCTCACCCTAGCCTAGCTACATTCTTTCAGCTACGACAGCGTTTTCCTGAACTCGAAGCGTCTGCTAAACTGAACTCATGCAATTATCAATTGAACTTACCAAACTAGCCAACGCTATTCATCAACAAGGTGGACAACCGATCCTTGTTGGCGGAAGCGTCAGGGACTATTTGCTGGAACAAATAATTCCTAAAGATTTGGATTTGGAGGTCTATCATCTTGAAGCGAATAAACTTGAGATGGTGTTGTCCCAATTTGGTAAGGTGCTTCGAGTTGGTAAAAGCTTTGGAGTGCTGAAGCTGATCACCGAGCATGCGGAGTATGATGTCAGCCTTCCTCGACGTGAAAGCAAGACTGGTAAGGGGCACAAGGGGTTTTTAGTCAATGCTGATCCCAGAATGACTTTTGAAGAGGCTTCGGCTCGCCGAGATTTTACCATAAACAGCATCGGCTTCGACCCAATTCATCAGCTATGGTTGGATCCACATCACGGTCAGGAAGATTTAAGGAAGAGAATTCTACGCCATGTTGGACCTGCATTTGCTGAAGACCCCTTGCGGGTCTTACGAGGAGCCCAATTCGCAGCTCGTCTGAATTTGCAGTTGGCCCCAGAAACTCTTGAATTGTGCCAGACTCTGGATTTGAATGAATTGTCCCGTGAGAGATTGCTGGGTGAGTTCAAGAAACTGCTACTACGTGCTGAACGACCATCCATTGGGTTGGAAATCCTTCGGCAGACCAAAACCTTGCGTTTCTTTCCAGAGTTGGAAGCCCTGATCGATGTACCTCAAGATCCCACTTGGCATCCTGAAGGATGTGTCTGGACCCACACGCTGATGGTAGTGGATGAGGCTGCCAAATTGCGTATTAGTGAGGAAAAAGCTGACCTCGTTTTGATGTTTGGCGCCCTCTGTCATGACTTCGGTAAACCTGAGACGACGATATGGAAAGATGGGCACTGGCGCAGTCCTGCACATGATGTTCTGGGAATGCAGCCCACCGAAAAATTTTTGAGGAGGTTGACAGATGAAGCCTCTCTCATTGAAAAAGTGACAGTTCTAGTTCGAGAACATCTGCGTCCATCAATGCTCTACAACGACCGTGAAAAGGTCACACCTGGTGCGATTCGAAGACTGGCTCTAAGAGTTTCGATTCCAGAACTACTACTGGTGGCGGAAGCGGATCATTTTGGCAGGACTACCGACGATGCGTTGCGTCGCGAATTTCCAGCCAAGCAATGGCTCCTTGATCAGGCGTCCAAACTTGATGTTCGTGATGAAAAGCCCAAACCTTTTTTAAAGGGTCGGCATCTCCTTCAGCTAGGTATGCGATCGGGTCCCCAAATGGGGAAAGTACTTGAAGAAGCCTTTGCGCTTCAGTTGGACGGAGCCATCATTAGCTTCGAAGAAGCCAAAGCTTGGGCCAGTCAACGTCTGGGTTCCTGAGTGTGGGCAACTGCAACCGTTTGATTCGCGGTAGGGGCTGCTTACGACACTGCCAGAGCCAAATTAGACAGCGAACAGCAATACCTGCAGCTATTGGATAAGCATACCAGGGCGGATCGCTGAGATAGGCCTGCCAGGTCCACCATCCGATTCCAATCAAAATGAGCACAGGGAAGCAGATAGACCAATGCATCACTAGCCATACTGAGTTTTCAAGGAGAGTTCATGGGCAAGGAGAACACCACTCTCCCCTTCACCCGTTGGAGAGAGAAAGTAAAAGATTCTGAACGCAACTACAATCGCCAAAAAATTCGCCGAGACCTAAAAGTAGAACTTGATGAACTGAATTCTGAAACAGACACCCCAAGTGAGAATTCTCCCACAAAGGATCCAGATGCCTCTTTATGAATATGCTTGTGCAGACTGTGGAGCGGAATGTGAAGTACTGCAAAACATCCATGAGCCAAATCTGCAGATTTGCCCAAATTGTGGAAAGCCAGCACTTCAACGAGTAGTTTCCAACTTTGGCACCAAGCTACCCGGACTTGAAAGTCGTCAGGAACTACGTAAGCGCTTGCTCAAGTCTCAGCCACAGACCAATAGAACAGCAGTTACTCATTCTCATGGACCAGCCTGTGGACACAGTTCTGGTTTTTCACAACGCTTGAAGCAATACGAAAAACGGATGTAAGCCCCGTTCTTTCCGTAAATCAATCCCAGAAGCTATCCAGCCACCATCCAAAGACCCTCAAGAACGGCTGTCTCCATTCTTTGCTTTCCCAATGAAATGAGGCGAAGGACGTTTCTTACCAGAAAATTCAGGTCGAAAAAATTTCATAAATTGAAAGCCTTTGCCAAAGCGTATTAAGGGAAGATTTGATCCGAATCCAATCATTTTTACGCATATACTGTTTGGGCAATTATGCCTTTAGCAAGCATCAGATCCCAACTCAACAAACCATCTTTTCTTTCAAATCCTAGGGAAAAACAATGAAAATGTTCTTAGTGCGGCATGGAGAGGTTTTCAACCCGAAGCAAATCATCTATGGCAAAATCCCTGGCTATTTTCTGAGTGACAAAGGTTGCAAAGATATCCAAAACACCGCAGAAAAGTTGAGTGAGAATGGGCCATTTGAGCTGATTTATGCTTCACCAATGGACCGGACTCGCCAAAGTGCTGAAATCATCTCCTCCATTGTCGGGTCAACTATCGAAGTGGAACCAATAATCACAGAGACAGATGTGGGAAGTTTTCAGGGAGAGCCTTTCACGAAACTACCCACAGATTATTTTAGTGATGCCTCTGAGGAATATGGCATTGAGTCGCCAAGGGTGGTACTGAACCGGATGATGAGCTGGTTTGAAGAGGTCCAAAAGAAACATGTCGGAATGAACCTCATAGCGGTTTCACATCGAGATCCAATTGGTGCTTTGGTAAATGAATTGAACAAGACAGCAACCAAAAAAGTTGAGAATTGCTTCCCAGATACCGCTCAAGCTTTTGAGATTCAGGTTGCTGAACAGCAAATCGAAATACAAAATTTATCGTAGGGTAATGAGCTACAGACCCTTCCTCAGAAGGTCTTAAAATTCAGAGGATCAAAAATAGGCCACAATTGAAAAAAAGTTCAATTGTTCGATTGTAAACTTGGGTACCAATACACTATCATCGGACCGAATTTCATTTCTTAGCTCTGAAGCATAGGTCTCATACTCAAATAAGTTAAACTCAAACCTTTGATCAATATAAGAGTAGAATCTAAACGGTATATAAAATTCTAAAGAAAATTGGTTCACCTTAGAGTAGTACAATTTCGTTTTATTGGCACAAAACCCCTCTCTATATTCACCAGCCTCATTCAAGTACATTGGCTTTAATTTATCGGAAATAAAGTATGGATCGCATACATTGATCTCGTAGCTCCCCTCAATATAGTTTATTCCAAATCCAATTCCTAAGCTGATCCATCGATGATTATGACTGGATGGATAGAAAATGTTCCATGTCCTTCCAAATGAAGCTCTTGAGACAAAATAATCAGCACTAAGAGCAGGATTAGTTTTGTTATTAATAGTTGAGGAAAATTTTGGGTAGGTCTTGGAGAATTGATCAGTATAAGTTTTTTCAGTTGGTACAACAAAACTCTTAGAATTTACCAGATCTGTATAAGTTGTGCCCTTAAGTACAGGTGGCTTGTTTGTTTGAACCAATCTACCAAAATCCAAGTACCAAGAAGACGACAGAAAATCATTTAACAATTCTTCATCAAATTGAAAAAAGATTGGATTCAGGGTTTTTCCAAATTGATTGATTTTTTCATCAGTCGAACCCCCAACATAAAACGTACATGGGCTACTTTCTTTGGTTCCTCTAAATCCAGTTTGATCAATTGTGTATCCATATTTTAGCCCTACGCCCATACTTCTTGGTTTGGTAGCATAGCAAAACGTAGCTAAGCCTATGAAAACAAATGGGATTGGCAGTAGAAATTTTAATTTCATAGCAATCTCAAAGTGAAAAATTTAGAAGAGGACATTCAAAATGCATTGAGCATTCCCACTAGATTTTTTCAAAAATGGACTGAGATCAATGGAGGACTGCAGATGATTCTTCAAACTAAATAGAAGTTTAGACTTTCAAAAAAACATCATTCTGGTGCTTGAAGGGAGGGAATCCAAGATGCTAAGAAAGTCTTTAGCACAAATTGAGATACTTGTGTTGCTGGATGGAGAATTTCCAGGTAGGTTTCTTTTGAAGTGTAGTCAAGATGAATGAAGTTAAAAATTCTCTCTTAGACCATTCAGGTTGTAGAAAAACAGGGATCTCACTAGCAGATGCCTGATCAAGTAAGTCTTCGTAGAAATAAAGATCCGAAGGCTCACTGATCACCACCTTAATTTCCTTAGAATGTGTCCAGAAAGTCGGACTCAGTTGACCTTTGAGGTAATCTGTAGCGTGTAATTTTGGGCTGAAAGTCACCCAAACTTGGGGAAACTTCTCAAAAGGGAATGCCTTAGCCCCACTCGTTTCAACTGCAACTTCGAAGTTGTCTCCCAACAATCTCTCAAGTAATTCCTCAAAATCTTGATGGAATAGTGGTTCCCCGCCACTGATGACTACATAGCGACTTTGCAATTGTTCTCGCAGGGATTCATAGTCTATTGACAATCGAGGGAGTTTGTTCAAATTCTCACGGTCTTCTGGCGCATAGCCTGTATCACAAAACCAGCAACCAACGGGACAACCGAAGAGTCGAATAAATGAACAACTTCTTCCGGCATGGAATCCCTCCCCCTGGATCGTTAGAGGAATGATTTCCTGAATGTTTTTAATGATTGTCAAAGATGGGCGTTGAAAAAGTAATTGAATGAAGTTTCTGGGTTGATTTGATGATCCATCTTATATCAAGGTGAGTGAGTTGACCAAGCATTGAAATTTTCAGCAATCTAATGCTTCCTCAACGTATTGAAGAGATTCGAAAAGAATTTAAAAAAATTAATCAATGGACTCACTTCATTTTTTTAAATTGAATTGATCGGCCAAGAAAACAAGATTGAGCCAATAACAAATCTAGAGACAACTCCAATAATCATGAATAGAGACAAACTATTTGGCTTTATCGGCTTGGGAAACATGGGCCAACCGATGGCGCAACACATTGCTCGTAAAGGCTACCGCCTACTGGTTCATGATATCGCTGGAACCAGTGAAAGAGCTCCTGAGAACAGCTTGATTGCTGCATCCAATGCAGAGGTGGTGGAGCGTGCCCAAGTCGTAGCTTTATCGCTACCTACCGTGGAAGTCAACGAACTCGTAGTTCAGGAAATTGCAGAGTTGCAGCCCGATGAGTGTGTGATCGTGGATACCTGCACCATTGGTCCCACCGCTGCTGCCGAGAATGCTCAAGTGCTGGACAAAGCAGGTCTTGGCTATGTGGACAGTCCCGTTTCGGGTCTACGGTTTAGAGCTTTGGAAGGAACGCTCACAAGTATGGTCTCCGGTCCTTTGAACCAAATTGATCAGGCTCGTCCATTGGTCGAGTGCTATTCAGCAAACGTCTTTGTCGTTGGAGAGGACGCTGGACAAGGGCAGCAGATGAAGATGATCAACAATGCGCTTTGCATTTCCTCTTACGTAACAACCAGCGAGGCCCTGGCCTACGGAGAATCCGGTGGATTACAACTGGAAACCATGCTGGCAGTGATCAACGCAAGTTCAGGGCAGAGTTTTGCGACAAGCCAGACCTTCCCGAAGTTTGTCGCCTCCGGAAAGTTCAACTCTGGCTGTGAGGCACACATCATTGAAAAAGACCTGAGGTTGTTCGTTGAGGATGCCTTGCGACAGGGAACCAACAACCCGGTGATTGCCAAGGCTTTGGAACGGGTTGCCAACTTTGTTGCAGAAGACCGGACTCAGGATCAGTTCCGCATTTATCCCTTCATCAAATCATCCAAACCAGACAGCTGATCTCAGATCAAGGCTTCTTGAGCCACGAGTTCTGCAATCACTTCGTGTGATTGAGGTAATTCATCTTGTTGAGCGAAGAGCGCTGCGGCAACACCAGCAGCTTGTCCCGTGGCGAAGGATGTTCCCATTACCCGGATGGAACCATATGCGGCTGCATCCGCCCCAATGGTGCGGCCAGCCAACCAAAGATTGGGAATCTTCGTGAAGAGCGACTGCAAGGGGATCATTCCGTATCCCCCTCCACCGATCGGATGATAAGATGGTCTGCCTGGTTTTGTGTGATCTTCCATCGGCCAGGCAGCGCGAGCGATTCCGGAGTCAAATTTTCTGCCAATCGCTAAATCTTCTCGTTTGAGTGCGTATTGAGCCTCAGGACACCAACCTTCCCGAATGCCGATTTGTGGTCCGGTATTCACGATGTGGCAGTTCTCAAATCCAGCTACTTCAGCTCTCAGAACTTCCACACAGTCATGCGCGATTCGGCGTCCTAGCCACTCTGCCTTCGTCACCAACTCCTCCTGAACATCCTTCAGGCCAAGATCAACGATCATCCAGAGCCAGTCATTGGAATTGGGAACCCTCATGAAGACTCCACCGTCCTGACGGGGAATAGGATGAATAGCCTGCCGATTGAAGACTTTAACAGCCATTTTGATAGCCTCTCGATCAATCTTCAGATCCTTAGCAAGACCTCCTAGTCGAATGGGAAGCGACATGGATTGGAGAGACTGTTCCTGCTGATAAACACTGCGAGTGAGACCCGTAAATTTGGAAAGTTGGCCATTGCCAGTAGCGTCGACAAAGGCCTTTCCAGAGATTGATCTTTGCTGAAAAAGACCTACCAGGTCAATCGCCTCAAGGCGACTACCCTGCTTTTTCACAGCAACTAGCGTGGTGTGTAGGAAGAGGTTTACTTGATGGGAAAGGACCAGTCGATCAAGAACATATTTCAGCCTCTCAGGATCCAGTATGATGATGCGGTTCCCAGTTAGCTCGGAGCGGTGTGGTTGTATATCTTCACCCAGTTTTGCCAGTTCTAATAGCACCTGGTAACCAACACCCCCGATTGCACGATCTCCTCGTGCGTCGCATTGATAGAAACCACAGTAAGACAAGACCTGCGAATTGGTCGCGGCTCCACCCAAGAAGCCATAGCGTTCCAGCAAAGCCACCCGAGCCCCAGATTGGGCTGCTCCAACAGCGGCACCTACCCCTGCAGCACCTCCTCCACAAACGATCACGTCAAAGGATTCCATTGAGATCTTTCCAGAGAGGATTGGTGGAACAAGTCATTTGAAAAGATAGTGACGTTTCCAGGGAAGAGCCAGGTACTGCAGCAGTTTCAGAATGAGGGTCGTCAGGATGCCGATCAACATGACTGTGATCAAACCTGCATACATCTTCTCAGGTGCCAGGATTTCCCAGTTGTAATAGATCAGATAGCCAACTCCCTTCTCTGCTCGGAGAAATTCAACCGCAATGATCACGATCAAAGCCATTCCAAGCGCGACTCGCATCCCTGAAAAGATTGATGGTAGCGAGCCTGGCAGGATAACCTTGAAGAAGAGTTTCAGTCCATGGGCTCCATAATTGCGGCCTGCCAGAATGTAAATTCCTTCAACATTCTGGACTGCACCCATCGTGTGAATGGTCATCATGAAGAAGACAGAAAGAGCAACCACAGCGATCCGGGGCGCATCTCCAAAAGGATCGGCAAAGACCAGCATCACGATGGGAAAAATTGCGATTTTTGGGAGTACATAGATTGCGGATAGGATGCTGTCAAACATCAGACGGATCGTCTTGTACATCCCCATCAGGAAGCCACAAAAGACCGCTGGGACTAGGCCAATCACAAAACCCATGACCACTCGGTATAAAGTTGCCCACACGTGGCCTTCTTCGATCAATTTCCAGACCCCTTCGAGACCTTGCTCTTGATAGCGTTCCATGATCATCCAAGGACGGCCCAACAGGGTGGTTTCACTGAATTTTTCGGGGACTGTGATCAACTCCCAGAGAGAGGCAAGGATCTTGGTGGGCTCCGGAAACCAAGTGGGGTTGATCTTGCCAGTACTCGCGAAGATCTCCCAGATTGAGAGTAGCAATATGGGAAAGAGCAAAGTCACAAAACGCTCAGAGCTTTTCTTGTAGCGAACCGGGACTAATTTCATCGCATCATTGACGATCTTACCAAAGAGGATCACATCAATCACCAGGCACAGCAGCGCCTGATTCGTCCATAAGTCAAGAAAGTAGAGAACCAGGTTCAGCAACAGAAATAATGGAATTTGCACGGAGAGTTTAATGGATTTTTCAGGATTCATAGGCTGATCTGTTGTTTGTTGGGAAGCAATCATTGCTGACTGGCCATTGAGCGATCGACCTCCACTGCTAGCTTCTCCCAGATTTGACTTCGAATTCTTGTAAACTCCTCACTGTTCATCGTGTTGATGGATCGCGGCCGCTCAATCGTGATTGGATAACGTTCGATGATACGACCCGGGCTTGCCGACATCAGCAAAACCTCATCTCCCAAAAATATCGCCTCGTCCAGACTGTGTGTGACATAGAGAACAGTCTTTTTGGTTTCGTCCCAGAGCTTCAGCAATTCTTCCTGGATCAAGAGTCTGGACTGAGCATCAAGAGCCCCCAAGGGTTCGTCCATCAATAGAATTTCTGGATCATTGGCCAAGGCTCGGATGATAGCAACTCGTTGTTTCATACCGCCTGAGATCTGATCTGGAAAGTAGTTAGCAAATTTGCTCAAGCCAACTTTCTGAAGCCATTCTCGGGCGATTTCTGTGCGGATGTTTTTTGAAATACCACGCATCTCAAGTCCGAAGGCAACGTTCTCGAGGACAGTCCGCCAAGGAAAGATGGCGTATTCCTGGAAGACGACGTTGTTGATTGGCCGATCCTTGCCCGCACCATGCCGGACTTCAAATTCTCCTGAAGTAAAGTAGTCTAATCCCGCAATGATCTTGAGCAAGGTGGATTTCCCGCATCCGGAGGGGCCCACGATGCAAACGAACTGGCCGTCCTCAATTTGCAGGGTGGCATCACCAATGGCGGTAAACTCTCCTTCCGCCGTGCTGTAGACTTTCTGACAACTTTGACAACGGATCTTTACAGACATGCCGATTAGAAAAAAGGAGGAATCATCGGTGATTTTTTGCAGTAGCGAAGTGAGCTGCGAATGAATGGAAATCTGATCGTAGGGATTGTCGAATCAGGGCTGGATCACAAGATGAATTGGGAAGAACTTGTTGAGCAGAATACAGACGGAAGGATATGCTTCCACCTGAGCAGCCCCAGCCCGGTGACCAGATATTTCATCTTTTTTGTCACATAGCTGGGTGCAAATTGATTAGGAAATTCTGCTTTCAGTCAATAATTCCCCAAGATGCCGAGTGCTTTTTTTGTGAAGCGTTCATCGACTGCATTGTTTAGATCCAACTCTGTGGTGTATTCCGTCCGGCCATTCAAACGATGCACGCTTTCAATGTCCTTCAGACCAGCCACTGGAATGACGATGTTTGGATCATAGATCAGCTTTTTTCCTGTACGCAGGGCTTTTTCTGTGGTGTTAGTGTTCGTCATGTAGGCTTTGATGTTTTCGTCGTCAAGAAAGTCATCACCTTGCATAAGGCGAGCTGCCTCACCCAAAGCCAGTACGAATCGCTCTGCCACATCTGCTCGTTGATTAACGAATTTTCTAGAGCCCACGAACGCCACAGTCATCAAGCCAGGGGCTAGATCAGAAGCGAGTACCTTGGCATGACCATCATTGATTGATTGGGTGGTGTAGGGAGGTCCTGTCAGGGCTGCATCAATGGACTGATTTGCCAAGGCCTTGGGCATGTCGGCATTGCCAATCTTTACCTTCTGGATGTCATTGAGCATCATTCCCCCTTGTTGTAACGCCTTAGTTAGCAAATACTCGCCTCCACTGCCCGGGCCACCAGCAACACCAATGCGCATTCCCTTCAAATCCTGCACACTTTTGATCGAACCATTAGCCATCAGATCCGCGCGCGCAATCAGAGCGGTGGGGCTATTCTCCATTGGTTCCAGACCACCCGGTGCGATAATACGGAGATCCAAGCCTCGGCTCCAGCCATTCCAGAGAGAGGTCACGATCGCAATCCCTCCAATATCAATCTTGCCTTCTGACAAAAAAGCAATCGCTTCTGTACCTGATTTCACACGACGTAGTTTTACATCCAGGCCATACTTTTCGAACAGCTTCCGGCTTTGAGCGACGTACATAGTCGCAAACTTCATTATGGGTACGTAGGCTACTGTTACTTTTTCCGGTGGATTCAACGGTTTCAGGCTTTCGTTAGCCAACCCATTAGAGCTCCAAAGGAGGCCCAACACCATCATGACGATGCTTACCTTACTGGACAATTTCTTGATGTGCCAATTCATGTCATTCTCCTAAAAGTTATTGAAAACAAAGCCCTTGTTTAGAGAGACCAGGCTTTTTGGTTAAGATTTATTTCCTGAACTGAAAAATATTGAATCAATTACGTCTGTTGAGTTGGCCGCATAAAGTGCATTAAGAAAACAATTATTGAGCAAGTATCTTCTCTCCGACTCCAGCCCAAAGAGTTATATGACAAAGCCTTCTGTTCTACTTTTTGCACTGGTGATGTTTTTCATCACAAATTTGGTATCGGCCAATTCCCAATCAAAAGGAGAAGACAAGCTTAGTGATTTGCTGCGAAGGGCGACCATAGGGTGGAATACAGACTGGTCCAAGCACTCCATAGAGTATCGTGAATTACTCTCAGGAGGACCACCTCGAGATGGCATCCCCCCAATTGATCAGCCCAAATTCATTGATAACCAGCAGGCAGAACAATGGCTTGTGCCGAATGATCCTGTGATTGCGCTGGAACTAAATGGCGATGCTCGAGCCTACCCTCTGCAAATCCTGACATGGCACGAAATCGTCAATGATACCGTTGGTGAGATACCGATAACCATTACATTTTGTCCCCTATGCAACTCTGCCATTGCGTTTGAACGACATTATCAGGGGACTACTTATGACTTTGGTACCAGTGGTCTGCTGAGGCACTCAGATCTAGTGATGTATGACCGGCAGACGGAGAGCTTGTGGCAACAGTTTACAGGCGAAGCCATTGTTGGTGCCATGACAGGTGAGCAATTGAAGATGATCCCTGCAGGATTGATTGGTTTTGAGCAATTTCAAGTAGCTTATCCAACTGGTAAGGTTCTCTCGAAAGAAACAGGATACTCCAGAGAGTATGGACGCAATCCCTACCCAGGCTATGACGATATTCACAATAATCTCTTTCTCTTTCGAGATCCGGTGGACAAACGACTTCCCGCAATGGCACGAGTTGTAACCATCAGTGACGGGCAGTATCACAATGCGTATCCTGCGACATTATTGGAAAAAGTTGGGGTTATTCATCATCAACTAGGTGACAAGTCTTTGGTGGTTTTTCATCAAGCAGGAGTCAGCAGCGCTTTGGATGCAACTCGGATCGCGAATGGAATTGATGTAGGAGCAACAGGGGTATTTATTCCTGTTGTTGGGAACCAAGAATTAATTTTTGTCAGTCGAGCAGGAGCAATCGTTGATGAGCAAACAGGAAGTCATTGGAACATTATTGGGCAGGCTATTCAGGGCCCTCTCAAGGGCAAACAACTGAAGAGGCTTGTTCACGCAGATCAGTTTTGGTTTTCCTGGGCGGCCTTTCAACCAGACACATTGATTTATCAGTTGGAGGAGTAGCTCATTTCAGGGAGAGTGAATGTGACTGTCATTGAATAGTTGACTAACTACATTTTTGGTGGCGTTCAATACAGATGCGCAGAACCTCTTCCGGGTCACGTTTCCACCAGTTTTCTTGCGAGAAAATTTCGACTTCGTGAAAGCCTGAATATCCAGTGTTTTCGACCCAACTTCGTATTTGAGGAAGATCAATCACCCCATCACCCATCATTCCTCGATCCAGGAGGAGGTGCTTAGTATCAGATAGCCAATCACAGATGTGGTAGGCTAATATTCTTGATTGACCAGCTCTAGCGATTTGAGTTTGTAAATCTGGATCCCACCACAAGTGGTAAACATCGCAGGCAACGCCAACTCCTTTTCCCAGCAAATCACATAGGTCCACAGCCTGCGATAACGTATTGACCACAGAGCGCTCCGCACAATACATTGGGTGAAGTGGCTCGATCGCAAGTGGAATTCCTGCTGGAATCGCTCTTTCCAAAAGCCAAGCGATCCCCTCTTCAACTTGCCGACGAGCTTTCACCAAATCCCTCGAACCTTTTGGCAATCCACCTGTTACCAAGACCAGACAATCCGCATTTAATTCGACTGCTTCTTCCAGCGCACGCAGATTATCCTCAAGATTTGCCTCCCACTCTAGTTGGGTATTGGCCGTGAACATCCCACCCCGACAAACTCCAGAAACACGCAGACCCAGTTCACGAACTTGCCTGGCGGTGGCTTTTAGCCCAATTTCGGCAATTTGATCCCGCCAAGGACTAACTGCTGGAATATCTAGTCTTGCAACGAGGTCCAATGCCTCTGAAATGTTGCAACGCTCCCGAATTGTAGCAAGATTAATAGAGAGTTGAGCAATATCAGGCATCAGCCAACTCCTCTTGTTTTAAGCCAAGTTTTCATTCTGGAACAGGTCATTTCTGGATCAATTAATAGTCCTGCTTGATCCGCCAGTCGGAATAACTCTACAAGGTGCAAAGTAGATCTGGCCGATTCCTGACCACCAACCATTGTGAAATGTGTTTGGTGGCCATTCAGCCAAGCGAGAAAAACGATACCAGTTTTATAAAATCTGGTAGGAGCCCCAAAGATATGTCGTGACAGAGGCACCGTGAGAGCAAATATTTCATGAAAGCGATCCTGATTTCCCGCTGCTAAGTGAGCCAAAGCTGCTGAAGCTGCGGGCGCAATTGCATCAAAAATCCCCAAAAGCGCATCGGAATATCCTTGATCATCCCCTGCGATCAACTCTGCATAGTTGAAATCATCCCCCGTGTACATTCGGACATGCTCAGGGAGTTGTCGCCGCATTGTGATTTCAGCTTCCTTTGACAACAACGAAATCTTGATACCGTCAATTTTTTCAGAGTTTGCTTTGATTATCTGAAGGCAAGCATCCATCGCATTTTCAGTTTCGGAAGAGCCCCAGTAACCAGCTAAAGCTGGGTCAAACATTTCTCCTAGCCAGTGGAGGATGACCGGTTGATCTGCCTGTTGGAGTACTCTTTCATAAACTTTGGCGTAGTCTGCGGGATCTTTAGCAATCAACGCCAGGGCTCGACTCGCCATCAAAATCACCCTACTACCAGCCTGCTGAACAGCCTCCAGTTGTTCCAGATAAGCTTGTGCAACCTGCTCGAGCTTGAGATCTCCAGTGGGTACAAGATGGTCGGTTCCCACACCGGAAAAAACCATCGCACCTTGGTGCGACTTCGCTTCTGCTACAGAACGTTGAATCAGTTCCAGCGCTTGGGTCCAGTTCAATCCCATGCCTCGTTGTGCAGTGTCCATTGCTTCTGCCACTGCCAAGCCATGAGACCAGAGATACCTTCGATACGCTAGAGTTGCATCCCAATCAATAGCAACTTCTGTCCAAGGATCAGTAGCACTCAATGGATCTGCAACCACATGGGCAGCAGCAAAGGCGATTCGATTCAGCGATACCTGAGGGGCTTGATAATCTACAGGAGGACCAAGTCTATAGGACCCCAAACCATTGGGGCTTGGCAATTGAATGGCCGTCATTTCAACTCTCCAGTTCTGGAACATCCAGCCAGCGGCGTTCGGCCCAACTCTGCATACCCAATTCAGCCAACTGGACACCTCGGGCGCCTGCCATCAAGTCATATTGCCACGGAGCATCTTCTACTACATGCCTTAAGAACATCTCCCACTGGGCACGGAATCCATTTCCAAACACTTCGACGTCAGGGACATTTTCCCAACTTGCTTGAAAATCAATCTGGTTGGGAACATCCGGGTTCCAGACCGGTTTTGGTGTATTGACACGATGCTGTGTTACACACGATGTAAGCCCAGCGACTGCTGAACCATGCGTCCCATCAACATGGAAGGTAACCAATTCATCCCTCTTTACTCTCGTGCACCAAGAAGAGTTGATCTGGGCAACGATACCTCCAGCTAGTTGGAACGTAGAGTAGGCTGCATCATCTGCATCAGCGTCATAACGTTGTCCTTGCTCGTCCCAACGTTCGGGAATATGCCGTGCCCCTAAACAGGAAACGGACTGAACCGAACCGAAGAGATTATCCATCACGTAGCGCCAATGACAGAGCATGTCCAATATGATTCCACCCCCATCAGCCTTGCGATAATTCCAAGACGGCCGCTGAGCCTTTCGCCAGTCTCCTTCAAAGACCCAATAGCCAAATTCTCCACGCACAGAGAGAATCCGACCGAAGTAACCGCTATCAATCAATGATTTCAATTTGAGCAGTCCTGGTAGGAAAAGCTTATCCTGCACTACTCCATGTTTGACACCTTTTTGACGAGCCAAACGAGCTACTAAAAGAGCATTTTCCAGGGTGTCTGCACTGGGTTTTTCACAATAAATGTGTTTACCAGCCTGGATGGCCTGGCTCAAGAGGTCAGAACGCATCTGAGTAGTCCCTGCATCGAAGAAGAGCGTATCTTCAGTATTTGCTAGGCACTGTTCAATACTATCAGACCAGCGAGCAATGCCTTGTTCCTTGGCAAGTGCCTCCATTTTCTTCCCGTTGCGGCCTACAAGAATTGGATCAGGAAGCAGTCGGTCTCCATTGGAAAGCAATAGCCCACCATTTTGAATAATCGCTTGGATAGAACGAACCAGGTGCTGATTGTAGCCCATTCTGCCGGTAACTCCGTGCATGATGATGCCAATTCGCTGAGTAGCCATTCTAAGGTCCTTTATATTCGAGATTCAGCATAGTAAGTGGTCAATGATCTTGGTCAATGACCTGTGAGACAGAGAAAATTTTTGAGTAAGTAGATACCAACCAGAGACCACTTCTAACTCTGAGTTTTACCAAATTCCTGCTTCATCGTCTCAATCCAACCCGAATAGAAGGGATGATCACTGGAAAGTGGCAATTGAACTATCTCTCCTGTCTTTACAGACCAGTAAGCTGCTGTGAGTAGTTCGATGGATCGGCGTGCATCTGCCAGGCTGACAGGAGTTTGTCCATTGCCGGCAAGAGCTTCATAGATGCGAAGAAACTGACCAGGGAATCTTTCAGGCCTGGGGGCAAAGTCCGCAAGTTCTTCGTTAATCCGAGCTTGTTGATCCGGATCATCATGCGAGAAAGTCCAGGGCTCATGCCCGGGATTGTAGGGATCTCTTCCCCCCTCCGCTGTAAGACCAGCAAAGCAGAAACGCAGGCGTGACATCTGCTCTGTGGAGCCTAGAGTAACCGATGAACTGGCCATTGCCCCATTGCTGAAATTCATCAACACCACACCCAAATCTTCTGTCTCATACCCATTCACACAGTTTGAAGCTTGGGCAAAAATAGAGGTGGGGTCTCCAAGTATCTGGCAGAGCAGATCATGAATGTGGATCGCATGAGTGGCAAAGCTTCCTCCAGCTGCTCCATACCAAGTACTACGCCACATCCCTCGACTGTAATAGGCCTCTCCACGCAACCAGTGTGTCTCAGCAGTTGCTATCAATGAGCTGCCCGCTAGGCTTGTGGCAATCAAATGATGCAGCTTTTGAATCCCATGGCCAAATCGGTATTGAAAGATTGGAAAGAGGCGTTTGCCCGATTGTTGTTCTACTCTTTCAAGTTCATCCATTTCTGAAAGCGAACGAGCGACCGGCTTTTCGAGAACAACATGGAAACCTGCTTCGAGCGCTGCAGCAGCTTGAGAAAAATGAAGGGCAGAAGGTGTACAAATATCTATTAAATCTAGATCCTGAGAAAAAAGGTCTTCAAGTCGGTTCGTTTGAAAACTAACCCCAATCTGATCAACAAATTCGTTCCGTCGTTGTTCGTCAATTTCACAGACTGCTGTCACCTCATAGAGGTCAGGCAACGTTTGATACATCCTGGCGTGTTTTGTTCCTACACCCGTGCCCACCCGTGCCACTCGTACACGTCTCAAAATATTAACCCTATCATCTTAAAAAAGTGAACACAGTGGTTTCATGGAGTTATGCGGTAGTTGAGAATCTTGCCTTCAATAGGAAAAATCCCTTTCTCAGACCAGACTTTCCTGTCTGGAGTCCCTTGTCCTGTTGAAATGTAGAGTTGATGATCAAGGATTGAGAGATTCGTTGGCAAGTCCAGACCTTCGACCAAAATTCGTCTTTCTTTAGATCCATTAAGCAAGACACTCAATCTACCCGAGTTCCTCATATATCCTCCGGGATCTGGCGGAGAATTTTTGTCGTAAAGATCAAAATCTCGGGATATGAGGTTTGACGGCCAGGCGGTCGTCATTTCTAGAAAATAAATGTTGTCATCATGATCAGTCACTACATCAATCGCTGTGGTGAGACCTTCAGCAATATATTCGTAGGTTCGTTTTGTTAAATCGACTCTTGCAATCTTGGCATCACCTGGCATAAAAGAAATTGTTTCTCCGTAGTAGGCCCAAAGCTGCCCCGAAAATAAAGAAACTATTAGATTCCCTTCTGCATCCAACGTAAGTCCCGTGGGAACTGCCTGTTGCTGGTTTTCCAACACATCGAACAGCAAGACTTCTTCATAACCAGATTCAATGTGGTAAGCACCAATTTGGTTGAGTGTACTCTCCGCCAAGAACAGTGTCTGCTGATCGGTAGAAAGTGTGATTGAATTGACTACTCCTGGGCGCTCAATCAAGACATCTTCTGAGAGATCGTCCAAATCCAATTGCACAACCTCTGTAGTTTCCCTCCCAGTATCCCGGGTATAGATCAGGGTTTGATCATTCCTCAGCAAACCATCCCCAAGCCCAACAACTTCATCTCTACCAGGATTGAAAACCTCCATGATGTTGTAGGAATAGAGGTCTTCGCGTAGAAAAGTTCTTTCAGGGGGATCGACTTGCCGATCTTGATCCACGTCACTCCACCGACTAATCTTTCCTGAATACTGTCCAACCAGCTTTTCTCCAGTTCCAGCTTCCAGAATAATCAAATCCCCATTTGCCAAGGGTATCAGCCCCCGAGGATTGTGGAGTCCATGAGCCAGTTCAGCAGTTGTGGAATGCAGAGATTTTGGGAGGGCAGCGCAGATCGAGACTGCGATTACTATAAGACAGAGAAAGGGTTTCAGCACAATCATTCAGTTTAATCTTAGTTCATTGGGAACGGTCAGATCTTGGATAAGGTCCTTGATCAAAACGACTTTACCTTTCTCCATGGAACGATTGATGGCAAATCCAGTGATAGCAGACCAAGATGCAGAGAAGTGGTTAGACTTACGTTGCAACGGATCTGGGGTCCCATCATCTGCAAAGATATGATCAAGCATCAATGGATCAGCCCCACCATGTCCTCCTGCAGAATGTGGATTTTTGATCATCTCTGTGGCTTTACCGGGGACCAGAAGGGTTGTTTCTACATTACTGCCTTCTCTCAGTGAGCTCTCGTCTCCATTGATTACGCTGCGCTCCAAGTACTTCTGTGAAAGAGTACCCTCGGTACCAATGAATGTGATTTCGTAGCCCTCCCAAGGAGAAAACGCCACCAAACCATAGTTTAAGACAGCACCTCTGGAATAGCGCACCTCTGCACGGATCATGTCCTCAATTCCGATACTCTCGTCAAAGACGCATTGATCTCGATAGTAACCATCGTATTCTTCATTCTCTGAATACAACATTTTAAGGTTTTCAATCGATCTCAGATCCAGTCGAAAAGTACAATCCTTGGAGGAACATGTTGTACAACGTTGGCCCTGGTTATCTATTGCTAATCTTTTTGCGTTCGCTGGATTATAGTAGTGATTGCTTCCAGTTGCATAAGCTGAAACAGGAACATCACTCAACCACCAGTTGATCAAATCGAAATGGTGTGTAGCTTTGTGAACAGCAAGTCCGCCAGAATTTTTCTTGTAGCGATGCCATCTGCGGAAATAATCAGCTCCATGAATACGATCTAAGTGCCAATCAAATGTAACAGCCTTGATAGTTCCAATTGCGCCATCCATCAAAAATTGTTTTATCTGTGATCTATGTGGAGAATAACGGTAATTATGAGTAATCGTTGCTTTTGAATCCGTCTTTTCCATTGCACTAACAATACTTTTGAGATTAATTAAATTGTTAGTAATTGGCTTCTCGCTGATGATTTCGCAGCCATATTGTGCGGCTGCAATAATGTATTTGTGATGGGTGTAATCTGGCGAGGTAATAATCACGACATCAGGACGCTCAACTCGAAGTAACTTTTGAAAGGATTTCCCTGGGTAGAGATTAACACTGACATTAGATTCAGCTAGTGAAGATTCAGCAAACTTCAACCTCCCTAGATTGGAGTCACAGATTGCAACGAGTTGATACTCTTTAGAATACTTCTTGACTAGAACATCACGAAACATTTTATGTCTGCCACCAACTCCAACAATTACACATTTTTTCATATCAGAAATTCTCAATAGTTATTTGTTTTCCATTCTGATCAAAAAAATGGCAGAGGCTTAGATCAATACAGGATGATAATTTCGACTTTGACTCAAAATGCTCCTGTCCCTGATTATGCACGACAAGATTTAACTTGTTTTCAATCTCAAGATAGATGTAAGCCTCACTTCCAAGTTGTTCCATGTAAGAAACTTCGGTATCCAGTTTAAGGGATTTAGCTCCTTTAGCATTAAATCGAACCATCTCAGGGCGGAACCCCAATTGATGAACATTTGCCCTTTCTATCAACTCTAAGGTTGAATCAGAGATCGTTGCATGTTGGTTCTTCCGAAGCTCTATTAAATCACTCAGCGGAAGCAAATTTATTCTGGGTGAACCGATAAAACCTGCTACGAAGACATTGTTAGGCGAGTTGTACAGTTCTAAAGGTTTACCGATTTGCTCAACTCTTCCTCCATTTAGGACAACAATGCGATCAGCCATTGTCATTGCCTCGACCTGATCGTGGGTCACATAGATTGTTGTCACTCCAAGCCTTTTCTGCAAACGAGCAATCTCAACTCGCATCTGAACCCTTAGGTCCGCATCCAGGTTTGACAAGGGTTCATCAAAGAGGAAGGCCTTAGGCTCCCTCACAATGGCTCGGCCAATTGCCACTCTTTGCTTCTGGCCACCTGAAAGTTGTTTCGGTTTACGTTTGAGTAGTTGATCAATTTGAAGAATCTTAGCTGCTCGGTTCACCCGCTCATCTATAACACTTTTGGGAATTTTCATCGTTTCCAGGCCAAACGATAGATTCTTATAAACGTTCATGTGGGGATAGAGGGCATAGGACTGAAACACCATCGCTAGATCTCTCTTCGATGAGTGCAACGATGTAACATCCTGATCGTCGATCCAAATCTGTCCAGAAGTGATCTCCTCGAGGCCAGCTATCGATCGTAACAACGTTGACTTGCCACAACCAGAGGGTCCAACTAAGACCATGAACTCACCGTCTTTGACCTCAAAATTGACCTGATCGATTGCTTTCACACTCTCGAAATGCTTACTGGCATTTTTGAGTATAATGTTTGCCATTCTGGTTACCCTTTGATTCCACTCATTGCAATTCCATGAATGATAAATCTCTGAAATATGATGAAGAAGATGAATACGGGTATCAACGACAGGATAGACATCGCAAAAGATTCACCATAAAACGAAAGGTCCTCTGCACTGACAAAGACCCGCAGGGCAAGCGGTACAGTGTATTTCTCAATATCGTTTAGGTAAATCAGAGGACCAAAAAAATCTTCCCACGTCCAATAGAATGAAAAGATTGCTGCCGTTCCAAAGGCTGGTGTCGAGAGGGGTACAATGATTTTGAAGAAAATTCGGAAAACAGAGCATCCATCCATCATGGCGGATTCATCCAATTCTCGTGGTAATTGCTTAAAGAATTGAACCATCAGAAAAATAAAGAAGGCTTCCTGGGCCAAAAATTTTGGAACTATGAGTGGATAGTAAGTATTTACCCAACCAAGTTTTAAAAACAAAATATACTGTGGGATCAAGACTACATGGTAAGGGAGCATCAACGTCATCATCATCAACGCAAACCAGAATCTCTTAAAGTTGAACTCAAGCCGCGCAAAAGCATATGCTGTGAAGGCGCAAGCGATTAGATTCCCAATCACTGAGAAAACCGCAACAATGACAGAATTTTTGTAAAATATTGAAAAATCGATTCTCAGCGCCTGCCACCCATTGGGATAGTTGTCAAAAGTGAACTGGCTAGGCCAGAGACTCAGATCATTGAAAATTATATTTTCGGGTTTGAAGGAACTGCTCAACATCCACAAAAGAGGGTAGAGCATGATCAGTGAGGCAATAGCTAAAAAAAGGTGTTTCAGAAGACGATTTTGCTTCATCTCTACTTCTCACTTTCGTAGTAAACCCAATACTTGGAAGTATAAAAATAAATTGCCGTAAAGATACTGATAATGATTAGGAGAACCCAAGCGAGCGCAGAAGCGTACCCCATTCTGAAGAATTCAAAACCTTGTTGATAGAGGTAGAGTGTGTAGAACAACAAAGAATCAACTGGGGAACCATTTCCACCGCTAATGATGAAGACATTGTTGAATGTCTTGAAGGCATCAATGGTCTGAAGAACAAGGTTGAAAAAGATGACAGGCGCAAGCAGGGGGAGAGTAATTTTCCAGAATTGTCGAAACTTCGAAGCCCCATCAATCGATGATGCTTCATAGAGATCATGAGGGATCTGACGCAACCCTGCCAGGAAGATCAGCATTGGTGAGCCAAATTGCCAAATAGTCAGTAGAATCACCGTGTAAATGGATGTATCGGGATCAGACAGCCAACTTGGCCCGGAAACTCCAAGAAAAGCCAGCAGGTAATTTACGAGGCCATCGGTGTGGAAGACCTGCCGCCAAAGGATACCAACCGCTACACTGGATCCCAACAGTGAAGGTAAGTAAAAAACTGCCCGATAAAGACTAAGACCCTGTACACCCTGGTTCAACCAAAGAGCAATCGCTAGTGCAAAGCCTAATTTAAACGGGACACCAACAACCACATAAAAGAAAGTTACTTTAAGCGCTTCCCAAAACCTATAATCGTCTTGGAACATGTACTCATAGTGTTCAAATCCAATGAAATAGGGATCTGAAACCGTATCATATTCTGTCAGCGACAGGTAAAAGGATGAAACGATTGGTTGTATCGTCAGTAAGAAAAAGCCTACTAACCATGGCAGTAGAAAAATGTAGGCTGCAAAATTCTCTTTTTTCATTTGAATTTCAGCAACTCCCCTAGCAAAAGGGGAATTGCTTTGATTGATTACCCTTGCTTCCGACGAATTCTTTCTGCTTCCCGATAGAAAGATTTTGCTGCTGAAGCGATCTTGGTTTTACCAAAGGCCACACCTTCCCAATATCTTTCAAAAGCTCGGTCAATCTCACCCGCACCTTTTGGTGGAACTGGGGGAAGTTTCTTAGTTCTTTCTTCAATGCCTTCAAGATACTCAACCATAATTGCTTCTTCTCGTGAATAGCCAGGCTTCAAGAAGTCGCGCATTTCCTTAGTACCAGGCACTCCTCTCTCCAGCTTGAGAATTCCAACCGCTCGGGGGTCTCGGATAAAGAAGTTCATGTATTTTGCCGATAGAGACTCGTCCTGGGTGTCTCTGGACATACTGATGAATTGCCCGCACTTGTAATACATCCCGGGGCTATCACCAGGATTGTGTGGAATTGTTGCCATCTCAATTTGATGATCCGTTAACTTTTGAATGGCTACGATTTGGTTTGTCCAGTACTCATCAAAAGCAGTCTTTTTGGTAGGAATTCCGCTCTTGGCCATTGAAGTATTTGCTGCTTCCTCCGTAGCAGGCCAACTCACCCCTGTTTCCTGACAGTCCATCCAGAAGGACCAGTACTCCTCAATGTCTTTCTGGTCGAAAGCCAAGTCTCCATTTTCGTAGTAGAGTGCCTTATTTTTTTGACGAAGCCAGATGTCTAACCAAACCTCCTGCCCGCCGTTGTTGACAGATCCGTAGATTCCATCTGGTGTATTTTTGGTCACCTCCCTGGAAATCCTTACGAAGTCATCCCAAGTCCACTTGTAGGGGTCAAAGGTCAAACCCAACTGGTCCAGAAGGGTTTTGTCGTAGGGAACAAATTGTGAGTTTGTGCCGATATTAACACCATATAGCTGACCATCGACAGTCCCCCCATCGAAAGAAAACTGCGCGAAATCAGACATATCAATCGCACCACTATCCAAGTGAGGATTTAGGGATTTAATGGCACCTCGGCGTGCATACTCTGCGATATAGCGGTAATCCATCTGGATCACGTCTGCCATATTTCTTCCTGCAACTTGGGTTGCCATTTTTGGCCAATAGTCTCTCCAACCTAGAGTCTCGCCCACGACAGTTGAATCTGGGAAAGCCTTGTTGAAAGCATCAATTGTCGCATAAGTGCGCTTATCTCTCTCCTTGTTACCCCACCAATAGTGCCGGATTCTACCAGCAGCTTTAGCAGTATTGATACCTGTAACTGCCAGCACAGATGTAGCTAAAGCCAACTTCCCAAAATTTCGCCTCGTTAGGTTGCTCATGACTTCCTCTTCAAAATATTTGACATCTATCTAATCTCCAAATAATTGCCTTTTTACGGTTTACTTCTGGAGGATACTAAATCAATCAAGCTATTTGGGTCGCACCTGGCTTTATGACAATCACCAAGTTCGACAATAGGGGCTTCGGCTTTGGCCATCAAAATTAGAAAAATGAGGTTTACATCGTAGATTTGAATTCCTCAATTTTCGTAGACAATCCCAAAACAGCCGTAGCCAAATCAGATTGACGAACCCAAGTAAATCATATGATTTTGCGGATTCATAAACCTATAGGCGAATCAACTAGCCTAAGGTAGTTCGTTCAGCAAGACTAAAAATGACGAACATTAAATTTATTCAAAAGCATTTGCTTGATAAGTTGTTATGCTTTTAAAGCAATAAAAGTAATGACTAGAATTGTATTTTTAGGTTAGCTAGCAGTAGAGAGAATATATTTTAAGAGAATAGTTTCCAACCTTGGTAACAGCGAGATAGGGCTGTGATTGCACAGGCGAACGCAAAAAAATAGGCCAATTGAGGGAAGTACATAGGAAAGAGGCACATGCTTATGAAGAGGATGATCGTTTCAAAACCCTCTGTCAGACCGCCTAGATAGTATAATCCTTTTTGAGGAAAATCCATTGCGGTTTCGCCACGCTTTGCAGCAATGGCCGCATAGGCTAGGAAAGAGGAACCTGTGCCCATGAAAGAGGTGATCAACACCGCAGCTGGCAGGGCATTGACAGGATCAGCGAACGCCAATCCCAAGGGGAACAGGGCATAAAAAAGAAAATCGCAGCTGATATCCAGAAAAGCCCCTCGGTCCGTCGGGTTTGTCTGACGAGCCACTGCCCCATCCAGCCCATCGGCAAAACGATTGATCAATAAAAGAAGTAGTGCCAGAAAATAGGCTTCAAAAGCTAGGGCAGGCACGACCATGACTCCTACCACGAAACCAAACAGTGTGATCTGGTCAGCCTTCACTCCCCAATTTGCCAGAATTTTCGCAGGTGATTGGAGAAACCGTTGCTGCAGAGGCTGAAGTGCCGCATCAATCATCTGCGCCTCCAGTCATGAAAGCGCTCGACAAACGATAACAGCTTTGGGTTTACATGAGCTCGACGCCATTCTCCAGCTGCATACTTGTTGGCTTCTGCCAAGGTGGGGTAGATGTGAATGGTTCCAAGAATTTTGTTCAGGCCCAATCCATGCTTCATTGCCATTACAAACTCACTGATCAGATCTCCCGCATGTTCACCCACCAAGGTAACTCCGAGGATCTTGTCCTTACCGGGAACCGTCAGCACTTTGACCATTCCCTTGGCAGAGCCATCGGCAATTGCTCGGTCCAGATCATCAATGCCATAGTGGGTGACTTCATAAGCAATCCCCTTCTCTTGGGCTTCCAATTCATTGAGCCCCACTCGAGCTACTTCTGGATCACAGAATGTTGCCCAAGGGATCACCCGATAATCCACTTTGAATTTCTTGAACTTCCCAAAAAGTGCATTGACCGCAGCATACCAGGCCTGATGCCCAGCGGTGTGTGTGAATTGGTATGGCCCTGCCACGTCACCGGCGGCTAGAATGTGAGGATAAATTGTTTCCAAGTACTCGTTGGTTTGAACCACCCGACCCACTGGGATACCTAGTTCTTCCAAACCGAACCCTTTCAGGCGAGGTGCACGCCCCACGGCAACGATCAGCTCATCAAAGCAGATTTGTTTAGCTTCTCCAGATCCCTCCACTTCAATCCACTTCTCACCATTCGTCAACCCACAACCAATGGCTTTGTGGTTTGTTAGAACCGTCACTCCGTCCCGCTCTAATGATTTTTGAACCACCTCAGAAACCTCTGGATCTTCTCGGAGCATGATTCTCGGAGCCATCTCAATCTGGGTCACTGTGGAACCCAATCGGGCAAAAGCTTGGGTCAACTCCGTCCCGATGGGTCCGCCCCCAAGGACTACCAAGCGTTGAGGTGCCTCTTCTATTCCCTGCAGTTTTTCCCAGAGGGTGTCTGAAGTCAGGTAGCCCACTTCTTCCAGGCCGGGCAATGGTGGAACAAAAGGTGCCGCTCCAGCTGCAATGATGATTGCCGTACTGTTCAAGCGCTGTGAAGAGCCATCGGGTTTTTGGATCTCAACCGTCCAGGGATCTTTGATCTTGGCATAACCCTGAATGACCTCTACTCCCAGGGAAGTGTAGCGCTCCACAGAATCATGAGGCTCAATCTCCGCGATGACTTGATGTACACGCTGCATCACCTTGTCAAAGGAAAAAGAAGGATTACTATCTTGCAAACCATAATTGGAAGCATTGCGCATCTGATGCAGCAACTTGGCGCTACGAATCAAGGCCTTCGAAGGCACACAACCATAGTTCAGGCAGTCACCGCCCATCTTGTGTGCTTCCACCAGCGTCACCTTCGCTTTTGTTGCTGCCGCAATATAGGCTGACACCAAGCCAGCTGCACCAGCTCCAATGACGATCAGGTTTCGGTCAAATTGCTTGGGCTTGGGCCACTTGGCAAGCAACTTTCGTTGTTCGATCTGTTTCACGAAGGAACGCGCCAACCATGGAAAGATTCCAAGCAGGGCAAAAGAAACCAGCAATCCTGGCGAAGCAATCCCGGAGAGGCTCTCCAGTTGAGCGAGTTGGGTGCCAGCATTCACATAAACGATTGTTCCTGCGAACATGCCCACTTGGCTCACCCAGTAGAACGTCCAGACACCAATTGGAGTCAGTCCCATCCCAAGGTTGATTACAAAAAACGGTACCACTGGCACCAGCCTTAGGGTGAATAAATAGAAGGCACCCTGCTTTTCAACACCTTCATTGATACGTTGAAGTTGTGAACCAAAGCGGTTTTGCACGGCGTCACGCAACACAAATCGACTGGCCATCATCGCTAAGGTTGCTCCCAAGCTGCTGGCAAAGGAAACCAACACCAGACCCCAACCCAAGCCAAATAGGGCTCCACCTGCGAGCGTCAAAACAACGGCCCCAGGAACAGATAGCGCAGTTGACGCGACATAAATCAGGAAGTAAATCAATGAAACGGTAAGTGGTGACTCTGCGTAGGTTTCTGCAAAGCTCTCACGTGAAGCCTGAAGATATTCAAGCGTCAACAATCGCTGCAGGTCGAAGATAAAGAATAAGAGGACTCCCAGCGCAATCACTGCAGCTAGTAGCCATCGGCGTAGGTCTTTTTTAGAAGTCTTAGTTTGAGAGGGGGTGCTCATCTATTGTTCGGCTTGGAGGTAGTAGATCTAGCCAAAAAAATTGATGGATTACAGCTTGTTTGTAACAGATTAGCAACTAAAATATGGCCAAATGCGGCTTGAAAGCTTAGGTCTTTTGATAACACATGAAGAAGCACAGTGAATCTGGATCTAAAAGTTCAGTTTGAAGTCAGATGGATTTCAAAACCTCGGGGAGCGTTTCTTCGAGGAAATCTAACTCCCCTGGCAATCCTGCTGTAATCCGAATACATTGGTTCAAAGGTGACACCCCAGGCATACGCACAAATACCCCACGCTCAATCAAACCTTTCATCACCGCAATCGCATAATCTCCATCTCGACCACAATCAATCGTCAAAAAATTAGCTGCAGTCGGCAATGGCTTCAATTGATTGTCCAAGGCAATTTGCTGGATGCGTTGTAAAGATCCTTGGACTTGCTGCTGAACCTGATTCAGATGTGCTTGATCTTGCACAGCCGCAAGCGCAGCAATCTGAGAGAGACGGCTCAAACCAAAATGGTTCCTGACCTTGTTGAACTCCGCGATCAATTCCTCATTGCCGATGGCGTAGCCCACTCGCATTCCGGCCAAACCGTATGCTTTCGAAAAGGTTCTCAATCGAATCACTCGGCAGTTGTCCATGTCAAACGTTGGGAGAGTGCCTGCTGGGGCGAACTCTCCATAGGCTTCATCTAGAATCAGCAGAGATCCCTCCGGTACAGATTTGATCATCGACTCAACATAACCCGCATCCCACCAACTACCCATCGGGTTATCCGGATTGGCAAAGTAGATGAGTTTTGCCTGATGCTTCTTCGCTGCTGAAAGCAAAGCCTCTCCATCTTCATGGTCTTTGTTGTAGGGCACGAATTGTAAATCCCCTCCAAAGCCTTGAACATGATAATTGAAGGTTGGGTACGCTCCAGCCGAGGTCACCACGGCATCTCCTCGTTCGACAAACATCCGCACGATGTACCCGAGCAATCCGTCAATGCCTTCTCCAACCATTACATTCTTAGTAGCGACCCCCAGTTGTTCAGCTAACGCTATTCGTAATTCGTGAAACTCCGGATCTCCATACATCCAGGCTTCCTTTGCTCTGCTTTGCATGGTCTCAATCACTCCTGGTGCAGGACCAAAGACATTTTCATTTGCCCCAACTCGGGCACGGAATGCACTACCCTGAAGACGCTCCTGCGTTTCTGGCCCAACAAACGGGACGGTTGCGGGCAGTCCCTGAACCAAAGGAGTTACTATATAATTAGCCATGAGGAAACCTGAGATGATTAAATTGATTACCTAGACAAAAATTTTAGTTTCAGCGAAGGTAACTTCGTTGAAAACTTATCTGCCCTGACAAAATAACTTGGTGCCAAGTTTAGATGCAGAAAAAAGATATCGCTTTACAACCCACGCCTTGCAGAGGATGTTTGAGCGAGGCTTCACCATCGAGGAAGTCAAGCAAGCTATCATCCATTGGGAGAGCATTGTCTAGTATCCAGCAGAGGAGCCCTATCCATGTAAATTGTATTTACACTTTCTTGCTGGCCAGCCAATTCATGTGGTTGCCACAGAAAATGAGAATGAGTTTATAATCATCACAGCTTACCGCCCTGAGAAATCCATTTGGATGACAAACTTTCGAACCAACAGAAGGAATTCATGAAATGTGTCTTGTCTCGAAATGGCGAAAAACTTTTCACAATCAGCCGAGATCGCCTCGCGGTGGTCGTTAAGAATGTTCCTGCTCAAGTTTGCCAGAACTGTGGAGAAGCTTACGTAGATGATGTCACAGCCAGTCGCATATTCAATCAGGACGAAGAATTGGTCAAAAGTGACAACGAGGTGGAAATTCTGCATTTTGCTGCCTGAACCATTCCTTGCCTTCCACAAATATCAGCCTGCTCTAGTTCTTCCAACATACTCTCCTCATAGACTGAGCAAATTCTGGAAGCATCCAGAAAAATTTCAACTTGCTGTGAATATCCCGTGATTCATGGAACGAAAAGACCATATCGATTTATTTGG